>Ga0209192_10002814_pt1 | contig 12194 bp, 8 predicted proteins | sample ArcticOcean_MG_C_11_FD_187433 | JGI IMG/M metagenome (GOLD analysis project Ga0209192, IMG submission 187433) | Marine microbial communities from western Arctic Ocean - ArcticOcean_MG_CB2_154 (SPAdes) (version 2) | ecosystem: Environmental > Aquatic > Marine > Oceanic | place: Arctic Ocean... | reverse complement strand
AATGATTCTCAGAAAAGAATTCAAGAAGTATGTAAAAGGATTCATTCTGCAGAAAGGAGATTCTACTCCTGTTAAGTTAAGACTTAAAGGAGATTGGACTGATCATTTGAAAACGGATAAATATTCTCTTAGAATTAAAACTTCAGGAAACAATGCATATAATGGACTTAAGTCTTTCTCTATACAAAACCCAGAGACCAGAGGGATGATGCTAGAATGGTATATTCATCAAATATGCGCTGAAGAAGATTTACTTACTACTAGGTATGATTTTGTCAATGTAGAAATAAATGGCGAAATAAAAGGAGCTTATGCTTTAGAAGAACACTTCGATAAACAATTACTAGAGGCTAGAAATAGGCGAGAAGGACCTATCGTGAAATTAGATGAGGAGGGTTTGTGGCAACTCAACTATGACTTAGAAACTAAACCCAGAAAAGTGCTTTCTCCTGCATTTATGTCAAGTACAATACTTCCTTTTAAGAAAAACAGAACTCACAAAAGCGCTACGCTTCATGAACAGTTTTTAGTAGCTCAGAGTAACTTAAACAAGTATAAAAATCTCGAAAGCGACCCAAACAACTATGTCAATCTAGAAGCTTTCGCTAAGTACATCGCTATTCTGGATTTAGGAAACGTAGACCACGCTCAAGCATGGCATAACCAGCGCCAGTATTACAACCCTGTTACCGCTAAGCTAGAACCTATTCTGTATGATTGTTTCCAGGATAAACAACATATAACAGGAAGAAGACTGTTCTACCTAGTAGACGAAGTTCTGACAGAGAGGAGACCGACCAATCTAAATCTAGCTCTTCTCCGTGATGTTAACTTCAGAGATTTCTATTTGTCTTATATACAAAAGCTAGGTTCCGTAGATTATATAAAAAATTTCAATGAAAACAATGCAGCTAAAATTCAATCCAACTTAGACTTGCTAGCGTATGAATACCCTTTCTATCAAGCTCAAGTAGACTTGGATTTTTTCGAGAAAAGTGCTCGTGCTATGGAGTCTGAGAAAGATTCTCTTTTGACGTTCATGAAAGATTTTAAGGAAGTAACATTCGTGAAAGATGTGTGGCAAAAATTTCCAGACACCCTAGATTATTTCCGTCCTGCTATAGCGTTAAAAGCGCATTTAGAAAATGAGGAAGGCGGAATGAAGAAAATTTCGTTAAGAAACTTTCATCAGTCTGATATTTCTGTAAAAGCGTATAGCACAGATTCTCTTCCAGACCAACTTATTCTCTTAGATTCTTCGGTTGATTTTACTGGATTCACTTCAGATTATGAGACCAAACACCTCTTCCTCCCCTCAGATGTGAAATATGTTTATTATGTCCCTAAGAACCTAGGAGGAAAGTTAATTAGGGAGAAGATCTCTAAATGGCCTCTACCAGATAATATAGACGTAAGAGGAGACTTCTCTTCTGTCTTAAATCAGTATAAAAAGAAAGGTATTATAACAATCCCTAAGGGCACTTATTCTTTCACTAAAAATGTAGTGGCTACCGATGCTGAAAAGCTGATAATAGAAGCAGGATCTTCTATAGACCTCACAAATACTGCTGGGTTTATAAGTTATATCCCAGTAGAAATTAAAGGAACACCAAAAAACCCTGTTCACATTTTCTCTTCAGACAGCACCGGCTCGGGCTTTAATGTATTCTCTGAACACGGACATTCTATTCTGGAAAACACGCACTTTACTGGACTAAACTCCATGAATAAGAATCACTGGATTTTAACTGGTGCGGTTACTCTATATGGCGGCTCTGTGGCCATAGCCAACTGCTCTTTTAATGATAATCAATGTGAAGATGGATTGAACATTATTCGATCTAAGTTCACTATGACTGAAAGCACGGTGAGCAACACACTCTCAGATGGTTTTGATGCCGATTTCTGCACAGGTGTATTGTCTAATTCTGTTATAACCTTAACCAAAAATGACGCCCTAGACTTCTCTGGAAGTCAGATAGAAATAATAGGCTGTGAAATATCTAAAGCAGGAGATAAAGGAATCTCTGGTGGAGAAAACTCTCAACTTAAAATTTCTAACACCAGCATAAACGGAGCTGTAATAGGAATAGCTTCTAAGGATTACTCTCAATTAGAAGTTACTGATGTGCGTTTAAAAAACTGTGATTATACATACGCAGCGTTTAGAAAAAAACCAGAATATGGACCAGCCAGTATTACCGTAACTTCTTCTTCTGAACAGGTGAAAGGCAGAATGTTATTGGATTTAGATTCTAAGATTACTATTGGTTCGAAAGTTTCTGTGGGTAAAGAAAAGCTCGATATAGAAAGTCTTTATTCAAACCAATAAGCTTCTAAACACTAATTGATTTTAAACTCTGTCCTTCTGTTGGCTGCCCTTCCATAATCTGTCTTATTAGAATCTATTGGAGCTGTTTCTCCATACCCTTTAGCAGAAACCCTATCTGCTACTATACCTGAATCTACTACGAATTTAGCTACAGATTCTGCTCTGCTTTTAGACAGAAGTACGTTGTCTGTATCTGAACCTATATTATCTGTATGGCCTCCTATTTCTATTCGTAAATCAGGATTCAAATTCATAAATGAAACTAGCCTTCCCAACTCTATTTTAGAAGACTCTTTAAGCTCATAGCTATCCGTGTCAAAGAATACATTTTGTAACACTACAGAATTTCCCGTGGTGATCTTTTTCAATGGCACGTTTAGTTCGTAAGGCTCTGCTATTCCCTTAGTCTTTAACTTGAAGTTTTCTGAATGAAACATATATCCTTCTCTGCTTACACTTACCATATATTCTTTACCTACAGGAAGCGGAATTAAGAATTCTCCAGATTTATCGCTTGTCCCTACCGCTACAGAAGCTCCTGTTTCTAAATCTACGAGTTCGAACGAAGCGTCGAGCGGCCTAAAGTTTTTAGCATCATAGATTAACCCTTCAGCATAAGTTACTGGCTGTGGTTTTACCTTTTCGGGAAGCTCGAAATGATATAAATCTAAATCACCAAATCCTCCTGGTCTATCACTAGCAAAAACAGCTAGACTACCACTCGAAGAAACCAATAAACTATTTTCATCTCCTGCCGTATTAATCGGATAACCAAGATTTACTGGCTCTCCCCAACTTCCGTCTGGATGTTTTCTAGACATGAATAAATCCAATCCACCCATTCCAGGATGTCCGTCTGAAGCGAAGTATAACGTCTGTCCATCGGGATGTATAAAAACAGACTCTTCTACCTCTGGTGTATTTACCAACCCTGGAATTTTAGCTGGCTTAGACCATGTACCATTATCACTAAGCTCCGCAGACCAAATATCTTGATGGGAAATCCCTTGTCCTGAACGCTTTCCTCTTACGAAATAGAGCGTTTTTCCATCTGCAGAAAATGAAGGCTGAGACTCCCAAACCCCTGAGTTTATCACCCCTCCTAAATTCATGGCCTCAGTCCAATTTTTTCCTTCCTTATAGGCATAAAACAAATCACAGGAGCCATAACCTGTTCTCCCTGCTCCATAATCATCAAAGAGCTGACATGCTGTAAAAAAAAGTATTCTGCCATTAGCAGAATAACTCGGAGCCCCTTCATTCATTAATGTATTTACTACACGCAGATTCTTCGCGTTTCCCCATTGGTCATTCTCCTTATTACTCACATAAAAATCTTCATGAACCCCATTAAAAGCATTGGCATTTTCGATCCTACGGGTAAACAATAGTTCATCCTCATCTAATGTGAGCGTAGGGTAATATTCTGGGAATTTCGTGTTAATAGAAGGTCCGAAGTTAATAGGCTCGAACGGAACCGGATTTTTCAACGCCTCTTGAGCAAAAGAACAATTCCTTAATGACCTAGCAGCTCTTCCTGACATCGGAGATGCCGGTGGATTAGACCTCTGGTACAAAGTGAAATTATAAATGGCTGCCTCATAATCAGATTCACTCATATTTATCTCTCCCAAGTAAAAGTAAGCAGCCATAAACTTTCTAGGCTCTATAGATATAGCCTTTTCTAATTGCTTTCTAGCACTCTTTAAATCATTAGTCTCTAGGTATAACTCGGAAAGTACGATGTACGCATCTGTGAAGTTTTCATCTCTTTGGATGGCTTGCTTGAATAAACCTTCTGCTTTTTTGTGCTCTCTTGAAGTAAGCGCTGCTGTAGCCTGTTCAAACAGCTTTATGGCTTTTTTATTCTCTGTAGAATAATCTGTATTCCTTCCTTGAGCTGAAGCAGAGAAGCTTATAAACAAGGCTACCAAAACTATAAATAGGTTCTTCATCGAGTGATATTTCTTATTGATAAAACGGGTCTTCTGCAGGAATGTTTACAAATTCCTCACCAAAGATTTCTGTGTGATATAAAATTCGAAGTTTTTAGGCGTTGCAACGCGAAAATTAATTCTATTTGTACTACTTCTACTGTGAATAAAGATGACGAGAATAGGACTTATTTCTGATACCCATAGCCATATAGATGAGCGTATACTTCATTACTTCGATGAAGTAGACGAAATATGGCATGCTGGTGATATAGGCTCTATGGAAGTCCTAGAAAAGCTAGAAGCTCATAAACCCACTAGGGCCGTTTATGGTAATATAGATAACGCTCAAATAAGAAGTGCCACCGAGCACATTCACAGAATTTCTTTAGAAGGAATGAATTTTTGGATGATTCACATAGGTGGAAAACCGGGGAAATATTCCAAAGGAATTCACGAGAGTCTGGTAGCTGAAAGACCTGATGTATTTATCTGTGGCCACAGCCATATATGCAAAGTTCAACAAGACGCTAGATATGATATGCTTTATATTAATCCAGGAGCGGCAGGAGTTCAAGGATTTCATAAGGTGAGAACAATGCTGCGCTTCTGTGTTCATGCAGGGAAAATGAGTGACCTAGAGGTTATCGAGCTTGGGCTTAGAGGAACAGAACTGTAATCCGAAATCAGCTAAACAAGGAAGTACAGAGGCTGCAGCTGACTAATCCTCTTCTTTTAAATAAGAAAAACTATTTCAATAGTCAGTCACCATTTTTTCGAGCTCGGAGAGCAAGCCTGATATTTTTCTATCCTTTTGACGAATTGATTTTACCTCAGACATTTCATCTATGAATGGCCCTTGAAACATAACCGCATCAGCCCTTAAAGAGCTTATTCTAGAGTATAGATTAGAAATCTGATAAAACTCATTATCTAACTGACGTATTTTTTGCTTCATTTTATTGATGGCCGTCATACTTTCTCTTGGGTCAGTTCTACTTGTAATGTCTCTTTTATGATGTTCATAGAGGACTTGTAGAGAATCGAAATCTGACTCTAACTCGTTCATCTTATCCGATAAGCGAACCTCAAAATCCAACATAGCTAACGCCTTTATTTTGTGAGCTGCGCAAATAGAATCAAAAACCGCATCTGTTACAATCAAGTTACTAAAGTCTAGATTATTACTTTCCTCTTGGTCTTTAAGTGATGCTATAAGGACCTTATAATTTGATAGTTGAGAACCTAGTTTAGTTAATGGTTTGTGAGCTTGCTCTGTTCTAAAATATTTAATAGCGTCTAATCTTTCTTGGGAACTATCAGATACTCTCTTTGAGGCAGACTCAATGTTTTCTGCATTCTTTTTCAATAATGGGTAAGGTTGGGCATCCTTATTTCGCGTAGCATTATAGACTCCATTAAAAAGAAACACATCAGACTCACTTATTCCAGCAGAGCTCTTCATTTGATCATCCAGAACATACTCATACTGTGAAAGTATGCTATTCCATTGGTCAAAAGGAACTCTACCACAGGAAATCAGAAGTAGCGTGCATAAGGAAACTAATAGAGTAACTCTCATCTTAATCTGTCTAGGGATTTCACCAATTCTTCATCCTTCTTTATAGCTCTATTCGCTAAAAACACAAATGGCAGTGCCGCTACAGGCGCAACATAACCTAACCAATACCCAGTCAGCTCGGCTCCTTCAGGCTTATTATATTCTATGACCGCCATAGAAATAACTATCAGCGCTGCTAACAGCAAATAAATTACTCTTCCTAATGAAAGTTGTTTTTGTCTTTCTTTAAACTGTGAAAGCATGAATACAATCATGGCTAAAGATATAGGGACCAACACCATAAGCCCAATTCCCCATTCACTCGATTCCACAGACCCATCTGAGCCTAATAGATTTTTAATGTTTAATGAATAGCTTAAATCTCCTATGTCATAAAAGCAAATAGGAAAGAAAAACAATAGACACAATGAAACCGCGGCTAAGAGTAAGTATACGGTTTGGATTCTTTGCAGCATAACTTCTTTTTTTCTACAAAGATAATTTTCCATTAGAAATCAGAGCGCATTATTATTAACCATTTAATGCTTCGCAATGAAAAAAAACATTAATATTGTGAAATCTTAGACTGGCAATCAGCCAAGCATAACACAAATCACAACAGATAGAGAATTTCAATCCGAAAATCCAAATTCACGATTAATTACTGAATTCATTCGCAATAGATGTACGACATTATTTCATTAAATGGCATGAAGGTAGCAGAGCTTAGAGATGTAGCCGCTAAACTTGATATCAAAAAAGCTGACAAGCTTAAAAAGCAGGATCTTATTTACAAAATATTAGATGAGCAGGCGGTAAACCCTACTAGTAAGGCCCCTGAAGCTAATAAAGCTGGGCAAAAACCAAACAAATCTAGAAATCAGACTCCTAAAAAAGAAGTTGCACCTGTCGCGTCTAAAGAAGATTCTACTCCTGTAGAATCTTCTAAGCCTAAAGAGACTCCTACGCAAAGAGACGCTACTAGAGTAAATTCAGCAGATGGCAAAAGATCGGCATCACCAGCTAAAGGGAAAAGACCTAGAAAAAAAGTAGCTGTTTCTGATTCAACTACTAGTTCTCATACTCCTGCTGCTCCAAAAGCAGACGTTACAGAAACGGCAGAAGTAACAGAACAAAAAGAAAATACTCAAGCTAAGAAACCTGTTCATTCGAACAATAACAGGCCACAGCGAGAAAACACTAATTCTGATCACAAAAACACTAGAAATCAGAATAACCCAAATCAAAACAATAACCCGAACCAGAATAACAACCCAAATCAGAATAATAACCCGAATCAGAACAACAACCCAAACCAGAGTAATAATCCGAATCAGGGCAATAACCAGAACAATCATCACAAGAAAGAGCAAAAAAGAGGTAAGGCTGATGAGCACGGTTACAACTTCGATGGCCAGATAAAGGCTGAAGGTGTATTAGAAATGATGCTAGACGGTTACGGGTTCTTAAGATCTTCTGATTTTAACTATTTAAATTCTCCAGATGACGTTTATGTAGCTCAAAGTCAAGTAAAGCTTTATGGACTTAAAACTGGTGATTCTGTTGTAGGTAACATTAGACCTCCTAAACAAGGAGAAAAATATTTCCCGCTTATTTCTGTAGAGTCTATTAACGGAAGAAGCCCTGAATTCGTAAGAGATAGAATACCATTCAAATATTTGACTCCGCTTTTCGCAGAGGAAAAGTTTCAATTAGGGAAAAATTCTAAAAACATCTCTACTAGACTAATGGACCTGTTCGCTCCTATAGGAAAGGGACAGAGAGGAATGATCGTCTCTCAGCCTAAAACTGGTAAGACTGTATTATTAAAAGAAATAGCTAACTCTATAGCTGAGAACCATCCTGAGACTTACTTAATTATCCTTCTTATAGACGAAAGACCCGAAGAGGTAACGGATATGAAAAGAAGTGTAAATGCTGAAGTAATAGCCTCTACGTTTGATGAGCCTGCAGATAGACACGTAAAAATAGCTAACCTCGTACTAGAGAAAGCTAAGAGAATGGTAGAATGCGGACATGATGTTTGTATCCTTTTAGATTCTATCACTAGACTAGCTCGAGCATATAACACTGTGAGCCCAGCTTCTGGTAAAGTATTAACTGGTGGTGTAGATGCTAATGCACTTCACAAGCCAAAAAGATTCTTTGGTGCAGCTAGAAACATAGAAAATGGTGGTTCATTAAGTATCATAGCTACGGCATTAACTGACACTGGTTCTAAGATGGATGAAGTGATCTTTGAGGAATTCAAAGGAACGGGTAACATGGAACTTCAGTTAGATAGAAAAATAGCCAACAGAAGAATTTTCCCTGCTATAGATATTACTTCTTCAGGAACTAGAAGAGAAGATCTATTGATGGATAAAGAAGCTCTTCAAAGAATTTGGATTCTAAGAAAACATCTAGCTGATATGAATCCTATAGAAGCTATGGAATTCGTTAAAAGTAGAATTATGTCTACAGAATCTAACGAAGAGTTTTTAATATCTATGAATAGCTAATGAAACCTGTTCAGCGTTTAATTCTGATTCTAGCTGCGGTATGGATCGCAGTTAAACTGTTGCTTTTTTATTCCGGTAACTCAGTAGCTTACACTCAATTAGCGGTGTCATTGAATATTGGTTTTACAATTTATATTATATATAAAGTGCTTAAAGACCATTATTCTAATACTAGAATAATAGGGTCTGACCCATGGAATGAAGAACCCGATTTCTTAATAGACTTTAAAGTATCTATGAAATCAGTAGTACAATATTCCTTAGTAATCTTTGGCTTTTTAGTCATTTATTACATGGCTATTGATACTGAATATATCGAAGGAATAGTAGATGAAAGGATAGACCTTTTGCGTGATCAAATGACAGACTCAGGCGGTTACGAAGCTGTTATGGAAGCCAATAAAGGGCAAATAAACATACCACAAGGAAAGGAATTACCAACCGAAAAGGAATACCTCACAGAAATAAGGGGTAACTTCATGACCATGCTGAATATGAAACTATTCTTATCCTTAATTTTCACTTACTTCTTTCTATTGAATTTAACATGTTCTGCTGTGATTAGTGGAATAGCTGGAAGAATATTCGTAAAACACACTTAATCTTACAATATATACACCCGTAAACCGTTTCTGAAAACAGTTGGAAAAGAAGAATTACATAAAGCTATTTTTTATCGGGATGTTTTTTATGCTTATGTTCAGCATGGACGCATACGCACAGCGTAACACTGCGACTAATCTTTCTGGATTTGATAGAAGAAACTACCATTTCGGATTCATATTGGGGTATAACAGTTCGAACTTTTCGATGCAAAGAGCGCCTGATTTTGATTTCACCGACTCACTTCTAGCTATCACGATGAGACCTCAGCCAGGGTTCAACTTGAATTTACTCGCTAGTTACGACCTAATGCCAAATTTTCACATTCGCTTTTTACCTGGACTTTCATTTCAGGATAGAATAATGGATTTTACATTTTTAGAGTCGGATCTAGATAGAAAAACAGAGAGCAGAAGAATAGAATCCGTTTACCTAGACTTTCCTATTAATTTCAAATTAAGGACGAATAGATCTAGAAATTTCGCGGCTTACATGCTGGCTGGTGGCAAATATAGTCTTGACATGCAGTCTCAGAAAGATGTAAACCAAGACTTAAGTGCTAACCAAATCATAAAAATCATAGATCATGATTATTCGGTTGACATTGGCGGTGGTTTCGATTTTTTCTTAGAATACTTCAAATTGTCGCTAGAATTCAAGAGTTCTTTGGGGATTCCAAACCTCCTAATACAGGATGACACTATTTATAGCAGAAATGTAAGCAGCTTAAAGTCTAGAGCCTTTATCTTTTCTATTACATTTGAAGGGTAATTACTCTTTATGAAGCTTCCCTCAGGAAATACACCACGGTGGATCATCTTTTTAATTGACTTAGGACTAGTAACTCTATCCTATATAGTCGCTTATTTACTTAGGTTTGATTTCAACATCCCTGGTGAAGAGTGGACTTTAGGCTCTAATTTTTTTCCCTTATTCATAGGAGTCAGAGTACTGTTTTTTCTTCTTTTCAAGTCTTACGCAGGAATCATTAGATACACCAGCATAGAGGATACTCGTAGAATTTTTCTATCCCTCTTTCTGGGTACGGTTCTCCTATACTCTATTAGCATAGGATATAAATACGTTTTTGGCAGTGAGCTATTCCTCCTCCCAAATTCAATATTAACTATTGAGTTTCTTTTTAGCCTAGTATCCCTTGTGCTATTCAGGCTGAGTGTCAAATTGCTTTACACTGAGTTTAAAAACCCCCATAGGGTCAGAATGAAAGTAGCCATTTTCGGAGCTGGCGAATCTGGATTAATCACTAAACAAACTATAGACCAGGATCCAAGTGCGCAAATAGAAATAGTAGCTTTCATAGACGATGATAAATCTAAAGTCGGAAAAAAATTAGATGGAGTCACCGTATATCACTCTAAGAAATTAAATGAGGTTCTAAACTCTAAAAAAGTAGAACAAATTATTATCAGCATACAGAACCTAGACCCTACTAAGAAAAGAGAAATAGCTGAGAAAGCGATTAATTCTAAAACGACTATTCTGAATGTTCCACCGGTAAAAAAATGGATTAAAGGAGAACTTTCTTTGAAGCAGTTGCAAACCGTAAGAATAGAGGACCTACTTGGCAGAACTCCAATTGTTCTTTCCAAGGAAAATATATTCAAAGACTTAGAGAATAAAACTATCCTTGTTACTGGAGGAGCAGGATCTATTGGTTCTGAACTGGTAAGACAGATTCTAAACTTCAACCCAAAGAAGCTATGGATATTTGACCAAGCTGAAACTCCTCTCTATGACCTCCAACAGGAATTAAAAGTAACAGGAGGTAGTCATAAGTGTGAATTGGTTATAGGTGATGTTTCTCAGAAAGAAAGAGTAAGGCACCTTCTGGAAGAATGTAAAGCAGATGTTATCTTTCATGCTGCAGCTTACAAGCATGTTCCTCTGATGGAAGAAAATCCTTCAGAGGCTGTTCTTACCAATATTTCAGGAACTAAACATCTAGCCGATGAAGCTATTCGGCAGAAAGTAGGAAAGTTTATTTTAATCTCTACCGACAAAGCAGTAAACCCAACCAATGTAATGGGTGCTACCAAAAGAGCCGCAGAAATGTATTGCGAGGCTATGAACGGCACTTCTGAAACTAAGTTTATCGCTACGAGATTCGGGAATGTTCTAGGCTCTAATGGCAGTGTAATTCCTCTGTTTAAAAAGCAAATTAGAGAGGGCGGTCCGCTTACGGTGACGCATAAAGATGTAACGAGGTTCTTTATGACTATTCCCGAAGCGGTACAGCTAGTGCTTGAAGCTGGCACTATGGGGAAAGGAGGCGAAGTATTCGTTTTCGATATGGGAGAAAGCATACGGATTTATGACCTTGCTGAAAAAATGCTTAAGCTGTCTGGACTAGAGGAGGGAAAGGATATAGAGATTAGGTTCACAGGATTAAGACCGGGAGAAAAACTGTATGAAGAACTGCTCACTTCTGAAGAAAACACCATAGAGACGCATCACCCAAAAATCATGATCGCCAAGCTATCCTCTGAAAATCAAGAAGCTTCTATAAAGAAAATAAGCGAATTGATTTTACTGTTTGACGGACAAAATAATGAAGCGCTCGTAAAAATGCTGAAAGAAATCGTACCTGAATTTAAAAGTCAAAACTCTATTTACACACGCTTAGATTAACTCCTATCGAAACTCCGAAAGACTCATACCGCACGTTAAAAATTTCTTCTGAAAGCTTATATAAAGTGAAAGGAAGTAAGCATTTTGGATATGCTTTTCCGGCTTACTCCATAGAGGAAGTAAAAGAGAGATTGGAGGAAGTAAAGAAAGAACATCATTCTGCCAGACACCATTGCTACGCATATAGGCTAGGTCTAGATAAAAAAGTATTCAGAGCTAATGATGATGGAGAACCGTCAAACTCTGCCGGAAAACCTATTTTAGGCCAAATACAATCTTTCGAACTCACCAATGTATTTATATGTGTCGTGCGTTATTTCGGAGGAGTGAAATTAGGAGTGGGCGGTCTAATAGACGCCTATCGAACGGCAGCGAAAATGGCTATTAATGAGAACTCAATACTAGAAAGACACGTTCATCATTTCTATAAATTAGATTTTGATTATATCGCCATGCCCAAGGTGATGTCTCTAATTAAAGAGCTTCAATTAGAGATGAACGAACCAGACTTCCAGCTTTCCTGCTCACTTCTTACCGACATAAGAATGGATAACGCTCCTCTCCTAGAGAATGCTATTAACGGCATACATGGT
>Ga0209192_10002807_pt1 | contig 12218 bp, 12 predicted proteins | sample ArcticOcean_MG_C_11_FD_187433 | JGI IMG/M metagenome (GOLD analysis project Ga0209192, IMG submission 187433) | Marine microbial communities from western Arctic Ocean - ArcticOcean_MG_CB2_154 (SPAdes) (version 2) | ecosystem: Environmental > Aquatic > Marine > Oceanic | place: Arctic Ocean... | reverse complement strand
CAAAAAGATATTCACTTGATGATGCTAAAAAAGCACATGAAGAATTAGAAGCAAGACTGTTAACTGGTCCTGCAATTATTATTCCTAATTAATCTAAATTAACATCCATATCAGACATGTGCAGTTTCAATGCATTTGTTGATACTTGAATTTCTCTCATAAAAACAACAATTGAAATCATCATTGATAAACAACAAGATCCAAAAATTATCCTTGCTACAAAAATTTCGTTTAGATAAAGAGCAAAAACAGTCAGCATGTTAAATAAAAAACCAAACGCAGCAAACATGATGGTCCACTTTAACAGGCTAATTCTTCCACTTAAATTTATGAACTGTTTTTTCCACTCGGGCGGAATGTGGTTTTCATATACATGTTCATCATGAAGTTGCCTAATAAGCTTACTCAAAGAATGAAACCTATTGCTATATACGCTCATCAACAAAGGAATAGCTGGAAACATTAGTGCTGTAACTGTGTAATCTATATTCATACGAATCAATTTGATTATGAAACTAGCCTTTGTTATTTACAAGTAAATTATTATGAAACAATTAAATCTCTTTATTGAACTAACAAGATTGAAAAGACCTATTGGCTATATGTTGTTATTTTGGCCCTGTGCATGGGGACTAACTCTTGCTTATGATTTTTCAAAAAACTTAAGTGATTATTTCTTTTACTTATCATTATTTTTTTTTGGATCAGTTCTAATGCGTTCTGCAGGATGCATTGTAAATGATATTTCTGATAAAGAATTTGACAAAAAAGTTTCAAGAACAAAAAATAGACCTATTGCATCCAATCAAGTTTCAGTAAAATTAGGAATATTTTATACTTTAATTTTATGTCTACTCGCATTTTTGGTTTTAATTAACTTTAACAACTTAACAATCTTACTTGCCCTAGGATCTATGCCTCTAGCATTCACATATCCTTTAATGAAAAGATTTACTTATTGGCCTCAATTATTTTTAGGAATAACATTTAATTATGGTTTAGTTTTGGGGTGGACAGCAATACAGGGTGAAATAAATACCGTTGCTGTTGTCTTTTACTTTGGAGCCATATTTTGGACACTAGGATACGACACAATATATGGGTTTCAAGATATTAAAGATGACGAAATTATAGGTGTAAAATCAACTTCGATAAAATTCAAAAAAAAACCAAAAAACTTTATATCTACATGTTATGCTTTTTTAATTTCTTCTATTTTAATTGTGGGATATATGATGAATTATAATTACTTTTTTTATGCAAGCTTACTAGTAACAATTGCTCACTTATTTTTTTACCAAATTAAATTTTTTAGCCCAAAAAACCCATACATGTGCTTAAAAGTTTTTAAAAGCAATAATTTAGTTGGTCTTCTTATTTTTTGTAATATTTTAATTGGAAAGATTTAATGAAAAATTCAGAAATTTATAAAAGACTTTATAAAGATTATTCAAAAAAATATATTAATAAAATATTAATATCTGTTTTTTTTGGAGTTCTTGTTGCAGCAAGCACTTCTGCGATAGCTTGGCTTTTGGATCCTGCTATAAAAAAAATATTTGTTGAAAAAGACCAGTCTTTAATAATTATAATTCCTCTATTCATAATTGTGGCATTTACAATTAAAGGTTTTGCCCTCTATTTTGCAAAAGCAATTATGATTAAAGTTGCAGAGGAAATTAAAAAAATTCTCCAATCACAAATGGTAAAATCTCTAATTAAAGCAGATACACAATTAATTGATCAAAAACATTCTGGAAAATTCATCTCAAACCTAACATATGATGTAACTCATATCACAACATTGCTTAGTACGGCTGTTTTAAACTTATTCAAGGATAGCTTAACTCTATTTGGGTTATTATTTGTGATGTTTTATCAGAATTGGAAACTATCATTGATTGCGATAATAATGATTCCTATTGCTGGTATTGCTTCAAAAACACTAGGGAAAAGAATGGGGAAAGTCGTTACTGAGGCTCAAGAAAAATCAGGTTTTTTAAACACGCACTTAATAGAATTATTTAAAAACCACAAATTAGTAAAAATATTTCAAAGAGAAGAATATGAAAGCAAAAGAACTGACGAACATTTAGATCAATTAAAAAATAAAAATATTAAAATAAATACAATATTTGTTAGAATGTCTCCAATCATGGAAACCTTAACGGGAATAATGATTGCAATTTTAATATTCTATTCTGGAAAATTGGCTTTTAAGAGTGAAATTGAAATAGGTAATTTTTTCTCTTTTCTAGCAGCAATGATGCTCGCTTATCAACCAGTTAGAGCTTTATCAACAATCAATATAACTTTAAATCAAGGGTTATCAGCAGCCAATAGAATTCTACCTATTATTGATCATAAAAATACAATTGTAGATCGTGACGATTCTAAGGACATAAATATCACCGATGCATCCATTAAATTTAATAAATTAAACTTTAAATATAATTCTAATGAAGAAAATGTCTTAAAGAATATTAATATTAATATAGCTGGTGGTAAAATGACATCTTTGGTTGGACACAGTGGTTCTGGAAAATCAACAATTTTAAACTTAATACCTAGATTTTATGATGCACAATCTGGGGATATCCTGATTGATAATCAATCTATATATAAAGTAAAAATAAAATCTTTAAGAGATAAGATCTCACTTGTAAGTCAAGATACAACTTTGTTTGATGATACTATAAAAAATAATATCAAATATGCAAAAGATGATGCCTCTGATGATGAGGTAATTTCAGCAGCAAAGTTTTCTTACGCAAGTGAGTTTATAGAGCAATTGCCTAATAAGTATGAAACCATAATAGGCGAAAATGGAATTAGACTATCTGGTGGAGAAAAACAAAGATTATCAATTGCAAGAGCTATGATTAAGAAAAGTCCAATAATTCTTTTAGATGAAGCAACTTCATCATTAGATTCTGAAACTGAAAGTAAAATTCAAGATGCTTTAAAAATATTAACTAAAGATAGGACAACTATTGTAATAGCTCATAGACTATCAACAATTTTAAGCTCTGATCAAATTTATATTATTGATTCTGGTAATGTTGTTGCAAACGGCAAACATGATGAGTTATTAAATAATTCAGAACTTTATAAAAATTTCTATGAGAAACAAATTCGTAAAGAATAATGTTTTTTTTATATCAAACAATAATAACCATAACTTTAATATTCTCTCCATTAATTATATTTTTTAGAATTTTAAAAAAAAAAGAAGATAAAAAAAGATATAAAGAAAAATTTTGTTTTCCATCAAAAAAACGTATTAGTGGTAATCTAATTTGGTTTCATGGATCAAGTGTAGGTGAACTTTTAAGTATTTTGCCTCTAGTTCAAGAGCTCGAAAAAAATAAATCTATAAACCAAATTTTAATAACTACTTCAACTTTGAGTTCTGCTCAAATATTCGAAAAATTTAATTTTAAAAAAACTATTCATCAATTTTTTCCAATAGATTCAGTATTTTTTTCTTATAAATTTTTGAATTACTGGAAGCCAACTATTGCGATATTTGTTGAGTCTGAGATCTGGCCTAGCATCTTTAAGATGCTTAATAAAAAAAAAATTCCATTAAAGCTTCTTAATGCAAGAATTACAAAAAAAACTTTTAATAGATGGAGGTGTGTAAAAAAATTTTCAGACTCTGTTTTTCAAAATATTTCAATTGCCTACCCTCAAAATGAAGAAACATTTAATTATCTTAAAAAATTAAATGTCTCAAAAATTAAAAAAATAGGAAACCTTAAGTTTTTCAATAATCAACAATCTAAATTTACCAAATTAGACAATACTTTTTTAAAAAATATAAATCTTAAAAAAATTTGGTGCGCTTCAAGTACACACCCAGGTGAAGAGATCATTTGTGCAAATGCTCATATAAAACTAAAGAAAAAATATAAAAATTTATTAACAATAATAATACCGAGACATATTCATCGTGTTAAAAAAATAGTTAATGAAATTAAAAGTTTAGATTTAAATATAGTTTTACACAGCTCAAGACAAAAAAAATTAAATAATACAGATATTTACTTAGTGGACACATATGGTGAGACAAAAAAATTTTATCAATCCTCTGATATAGTTTTTATGGGTAAATCAATATTGGGAAAAGGTGGTCAAAATCCTCTTGAACCTACCAACTTAGGTTCTACTGTTTTGTACGGACCAAACGTAGACAACTTTAAAGATACCTATAAATTGCTCAATAAACTAAAGGTTGCTTACAAGGTTAATGGAGTAAAAAGCTTAACTCACTCAATAGACAAATTAATTACTAATCCTAATAACAAAAAAAACTATTTAAAAATTGCAAAAATAGGAAAAAAAATACTTAATGAAACTAAAGATGAGATAAATAGTTTATTTAATAATGAAATTAAAAAAACCTAAATTCTGGGATTATAAAAAACCATCCTTTCTTTCCTATTTACTGTTACCTTTTTCAATAATTTTAGGTTTAATTGCTAAAATAAAATCAAAACCTAAATTTTCTAATTCAAAAATCAAAACAATCTGTGTTGGAAATATCTATATTGGAGGGACAGGCAAAACATCACTAACCATCAAGATAAAAGAAATTTTAGATAAAAATAATATCAAAGCATGTTTTGTTAAAAAATTTTATCCTAACCAAACGGATGAGCAAAAACTACTTAGTAAAAATGGAACCTTGTTTAGTAATTTAAAAAGAATTACTGCACTAGATGAAGCAATTGCAAAAGGTTTTGAGGTTGCTATCTTTGATGATGGACTTCAAGATAGCTCAATCAAATATGACTTAGAAATTGTTTGTTTTAATAATCTTAATTGGATTGGAAATGGACTTACATTACCCTCAGGACCTTTAAGAGAAAATATTAATAGCCTAAAATTTTATGAAAACGTTTTTTTAAATGGAAATGAAGAAAGTCTAATTACCATTAAAGAGCAGATTAAAAAAATTAATCCAAATATGAATATTAATTCTGGAAAATATATACCGTTAAACATAGGTGAATTTGATAAAGATCAAAATTACTTAGTTTTTTCTGGTATTGGTAATCACAAAACTTTTGTAGAGATGTTAAAAAATAATAAATTAAAGATTGTAAGTGATTTAGAATATCCAGATCATTACCAGTATTCAAAAAGAGATTTTGATGAAATAATAATTAATGCAAAAAAATTCAATGCACATATTATAACTACTGAAAAAGATTATTTAAGGCTAAAAAACTTTAACAGAAATGAAATTCTTTATGTTGAATCAAGTCTTGATATATCAGATGAAAAAAATCTCACAAAAAAACTACTTAAACTAAATGAAAAAAATTAAATATTTTTTTGAGTTTTTAATCATATCTTCCCTTTTTATTATTTATAAATTTTTAGGATTAAAAATTTCATCTCATTTCAGTGGAAAATTATTTGAAACGTTTGGTCCAATTTTTAGATCAAAAAATCTCATTAAAACTAATATTCAAAGAGCTATTCCGAAAATTAATACCTTGAAAATTAAAACTATTACAAAAGATATGTGGAATAATTATGGAAGAACATTGTCTGAATATATGTTTCTTAAAGGTTTTAGAAATGATCAATTTAGATCAAATATTAATATTGCAGGTAAAGAAATTCTTCAAAAAATAAAACTTGAAAAAAACCCAGTAATTTTTATTTCTGGTCATTTTGGTAATTTTGAATTAATGGCGATGGAAATTGAAAAATCTGGTGTAAATCTATCAGCAATATATCGACCATTAAACAATATTTTCCTGAACATATTAATGGAAAGAATTAGAAAAAAATATATTTGCAAAAATCAAATTAAAAAAGGAACTAGTGGTGTTAGAGAATTACTAAGATTATATAAAAAAGGACACTCTATAGCCTTGATGATTGATCAGAGAGTATCTCAAGGAATAAAGTCTAAATTCTTTAATGAAGAAGCATTCACCACAACGATCCCTGCACAATTTATAAAAAAATTTAATTGTAAAGTAGTACCAATTTCTATTGAGAGGCATAATGGTGTAAATTTTAATATTAAAGTTGAAAAACCTATTGAGTTTTCAAAAAACTCCTCAACTGAAAAAATTACTAGAGAACTAAATATATGGTTGGAGAAAATAATTTTAAAAAATCCAGGTGAATGGATATGGTCTCATGACAGATGGAAATAAGAATTTAGTTCACCTCTTTTTTTTTATGAGCTTCTACATATGAAAAATATGGCTCTTGAAGCTCAACATTCCAATAATTAAGATTTTCTAAACTAATTAATTTTCCTGATACAGCACAAACAACATGATCTCCATTTTCAATAATTTCAAAGTTATTTGGTAAATATTTTAATTTTGCTAATTTTTTATTCATTTTTAGTTTATATACATCTATATGAAAGTTGGAATAATTGGAAGTGGTGGAAGAGAGCATGCTCTATGTTTATCAATCAAAAAATCACCTAGAGTTGATAAGATTTACTGTTTTCCTGGCAATGCAGGAACCTCAGACATAGCAGAAAATATTGAAATTAATTCATCAGACTTTAATAAAATTAAAGAATTTTCAATCAAGAACGAAATTGATTTATTAATTGTTGGACCAGAAAAGCCCTTAGTTGATGGAATAGTAGATTTCTTTAGTGATACGGAAATAAATATTTTTGGTCCTGATAAAATTTCTTCTCAGTTAGAAGGTTCAAAGATATTTACTAAAAAAATATGCGAAAAGCACAATATACCAACTGCTAAGTTTGGTATTTTTGAAAATGCTAATGATGCAATATCTTTTCTGGACAAAACTCAGTTTCCACTTGTTGTCAAAGCTGATGGTCTTGCATCTGGAAAAGGTGTTTATATTTGTGAAAATAAGGATGATGCAAATTTAGCAATAAAAGAGGTTTTTGATGGAAAGTTTGGATTAGCAAAAAATATTTTAATTGAAGAATTTCTTGTTGGTGAAGAAATGAGCTACTTTATTATAAGCGATGGTAAAGAAATCAAAAGCTTTGAAACAGCACAAGATCATAAAAGAGTTCTGGAAGGTGATAAAGGGGCAAATACAGGTGGAATGGGTGCATACTCGCCCTCAAGACTACTTAATCAAGCTTTGGAAAAAAAAATATTAAATAAAATAATCAAACCTACTATTAAAGCACTGGAAGAAATGGGATCTAATTATAAGGGATTTTTATACGCTGGCTTAATGATAGTTAAAGGTGAACCTTATTTGATTGAATACAATGTAAGAATGGGAGATCCAGAATGCCAGACCATCTTGCCTAAATTAAAAACAGATTTGTTTGAAATTATCAATGCATGCTGCAATAAAAACCTAAAAAACATAAATATAGAGTGGCATGATAAAAAAAGTCTATGTATTGTTTTATGCTCAAAGGGCTATCCTGATAAATATAATAATCAAATTTTAATAGATAATATTGAAAATCTAAAGCTGGATGAAGATGATTATTTTTTTCACGCCGGTACAAAAAAAATAAATAATAAAGTTTATTCAAATGGTGGAAGAGTAATTAATTTTGTTAGTCTTTCATCAAATTTTAAAAACAGTAGAGATAAAGTTATAAGTTTAATTAAAAACCTTAGTTGGAAAGGTGGGTTCTATAGAAAAGACATTGGTCATAAGGTGATTGATGAATGAGAATAATTTCAGGAAATTTTAAGGGCAAAAAAATTTTTCTACCTAAAGATAAGCTAACAAGACCTCTTAAAGATTTAACAAAAGAATCAATTTTTAATATATTAAAACATTCCAAATTATTAAATATAGAGTTAGAAAATTCTAATATTTTAGATTTATTTTCAGGTGTTGGATCATTTGGTCTCGAATGTTTATCTAGAGGTGCTAAAAATGTTACATTCTTGGAGCGTTATACTGGTGTATTAAGTGTTTTAAAAAAAAATATAGATAACTTAAATCAGAAAAATCAAACAAAAGTAATTGAAAAAGATATTTTTTCTGAAAATACACTTAAGTTATTAAATGACAAATTTGATATTATTTTTATGGACCCTCCCTATAAAGAGAAAAAATTATCTTTTCTATTTAATGCAATAACTAAATTAGAATTACTTAACACGGATGGCATCATAATTATTCACAGACATAAAAAAGAAGAGGATGATCTACCCAAAGAATTTAATCTAATTCTAGAAAAAAATTATGGTATTTCAAAAATTATATTTGGAAATATTTTAACTTAATATTTTTTTTGTTTCTATTTTAATCAACTCAACAGAAGGTTGATCAAATGGATTAACATTTAAAGCTCGACCAAGTAAAATGGTCTCTAATATAAAGAAACAGAACAGTTCACCTAGAGACTGTTCATTTCTTTTTAAAATTCTAAAACTTCTAAAAGGTATTTTTTTTGAAATAAAAACTTTCTCTGTAGCAATCATTTGTGATTGTTTTATTTTTTCTATTGATAAGTTTCTTAAAAACTTATGAGTATTTAACAAACCATCATTCTTAATTTTTATATTTCTATTTTCTAGAACATTAAAAAATGTATAAAAATATTTATTGGGACCATCTAAATAAAGCTGCATTAAACTATGATTATCTTTTGGCATTGAAGAAACAACAGGTAATAATCCAAGTGATTTTTTTCCTAAACTTTCAGCTATCAGTTGTTGATACCATTTAAATAAATTTTCAGATTGTTCGTCATAATTTAAAATTATAGATGTTTGTTTTCCACTCTTAATTAAGCTTAGCGTAGTTGACACGTTACTTACTAAATTATTAATAAAATTTTTATTTTTAATAAGATTATTAAATTGTTTAAATTTTTTTTCATTCAAATTCATTAATTCCGCAGGTAGCATTCCGACTTCTGACAATACGGAATACCTGCCTCCGACATAATTTTTATGCTCAAATATTTCTGCTTTAAGCTTTGCTGCTAAGTTAGTTAGATAACTACTTTTTGCTTCAGTAATAATAATATTTTTTTCTTTTTTATTAATTAATGCATTAGCATTCGCTATTGTCTCCAATGTATTTCCTGATTTAGAAATAATTAAATTTAAATTTATATTTTTACTATCAAAATAATCTGCATTGCTATTTAAATTATTAACAAAAGTAATTTTTTTTTTTATTTTAGGTTTTAAAAAATCATGAATAGCCTCAGATCCAAGAACGGATCCACCCATACCAATTATTCTTAAATTTGATAATTTTTTATATTTTTTAACTATTTCTTTTGAATAGCTATATTTATATGTGGGTTTTAGAGTTTCAAATAATGCTGGCTGATCTTTTAGTAATTTTAAAAAATCTTTTTTTATTATTTTGGAGTTTTTAATATTTAAAAAATTTTTAAATATCATTTTTCTAATTATCAGATTTATTAAATTTATTTTTTAGTCTTTTAAAAAATCCTTTTTTTTTTGGTTTTTCATTTTCTTCCTCTATAATTTCATCTAAATTTATTTCTTTAGCTTCTTTTAAATTAACTTTTTTTTCATTAATTTTTTTAATAATAGATTGCTCAATAGAATTTTTTGTATCATCACTTTTTACACTTGCGCTTGTAGAAGAGCTTTGATTAATTATATCTTCAATATCTGATGTATCTTTTTTATCTGATATTATGTTTTCTTCAGGTCCCTTTCCGGGTTCTGGCAACTCTCCAAAGCTAGGTGGTAGTACTAAAGGGGATTTTTTTTCAACTAAAAATTCGTCACTTCCTTTTTTTTGGCTTCCTCCCAATCCTTCAGCAACTGTACCACAAGAGTTTAAAAAAAGAAGTATTAAAAAAGAAATTATTAATGGATTAGTTTTTTTCATTTATATTTTTATTATTAAAGAAAAGTTCTACTAAAATAAGGCAAAAAACTCCAATGGTAATAAATATATCAGCCACATTAAAAACAAACCAATGAAAGCCATAAAAATGCAAATCAATAAAATCTGGAACGGCTGTATAAACTATCCTGTCATAAAAGTTTCCAAGGGCACCACCTGCAATTAAAGCAAAAAAATAACGCTGAATATTATTGTTTTTCAACATCATAAAAAGAATAGTAATAATAATAAGACCAATTAAAATTGTAATAGAGTTGTAAATAATACTCCCATCTATCGAAAATAAACCAAAAGCTATTCCTTTGTTCCATATTAAGAATAAATTTAAATAAGAAGTGATATAAATATCAACTGAAGTTTCTACTTCTGCAAGTTTTAAGATGTATAGCTTTGTTGCACGATCAAATATAAAAACAATTAATATGATTACTAAATTTAAATAAAAATTTTTTATGTTAATTTTGTTCATCAACTTTTTTAATTAATCTGAATGCCTCTCACATTTAACTTTATTGATTTTCCAACAAATTGGGCATTTATTTCCTTCGGCCTTAATCGTTTCAATAATTGTTTCATCTGTGGTTGATTGATGAACTAAAGCAGATGATGTAATACATATTTCTGAAAAATCTACATTTTTTGAAATTTCAAATAATGTTTTATTTAGATTAATAACTAGGCTAGCTTCTAAACTTGATCCTATTTCCTTGCTAGCTCTTTTTGCTTCAATGCTTATATTGCAGATATCTCTAATTTTTTTTAATTCTGTCCATTTTTCATACAGTTCTTCATCTTGAAAAGTTTCTGGATATTTCATGAATTGCTCAAGATGAATACTTTTTTGCTCTTTGTTTATTAGGGTAAAAATTTCTTCTGTTGTAAATGAAAGTATTGGTGCAAACCATTTAACCAATGATTCTAAAATAATATTTAAAACAACTATACTACTCTTTCTTCTATCAGAATCTTTTGAGTCACAATATAAAGCATCCTTCCTAATATCAAAATAAAATGAAGATAGGTCTACTGTGCAAAAATTTAAAAGCTCTTTATAAAGATTGTGAAAATCATAAGATTTAAAATAATTTTCAAAATTTTTATTTAATCCATATACTCTATGAAGCATATATCTCTCTAACTCTGGTAATTGTTTGATGTCTAGATTTTCCATATCAATTTTTTGGAAATCATCATTTAAGTTACCCAGCAAATATCTAAATGTATTTCTAATTTTTCTATATGAATCGGCGTGTTGTTCTAAAATAGAATAATCAATTCTTAAATCCTCTGCATAATTAGATGATGCAACCCATATTCTTAAAATATCTGCCCCATATTTTTTTAAAATATCCTCAGGTGCAATTACGTTTCCTACAGATTTTGACATTTTGAGACCTTTGCCATCTACAACAAATCCATGTGATAATATCGATTCATAAGGCGCTCTACCTCTCGTTCCACAAGATTCTAAAAGTGACGAATGAAACCAACCTCTATGCTGGTCAGAACCTTCTAAATACATTGATGCTGGCCATTGAAGATCTTCTCTTTTTTCCAAAACAAATGCATGAGTGCAACCGCTATCAAACCAAACTTCAACAATATCACTTATTTTTTCGTAATCTTCTGCTTTATATTTGTCCCCTAAAAATCTTTGAGGATTATCAGAAAACCAACAATCAGAACCTTCTTTTTCATAAATGCTCGCAATATTCTCATTTACATTATCATCTACTAAAATTTCTTTAGTAGTTTTATGAACAAATATTGGAAGTGGCACTCCCCAAACTCTTTGTCTTGAAACACACCAATCTGGCCTTGTTTCAATCATTGCTTTTATTCTTTCTCTACCTTTGTCTGGATAAAATTTAGTATCATCAAGAGCTTTTAATGCTTTTTTTCTCAAGCCATGGCTTTCCATTGAAATAAACCATTGCGGAGTTGCTCTATGAACAAGGGGTGCTTTTGACCTCCATGAATGTGGATATGAATGAACTAGCTCTCCATTAGATAATAATTTTTTTTGTTCTTTTAATTTTTCAATAACAATCGGGTTAGCTTTAAAAATATGAGTTCCTTCAAATAAAGGAAGGTTTTTAGTGTATTTACCATCACCATCTACGGTCTCTATAGCTTTTATCCCATGCTTTAAACAAAGATTAAAATCATCAGGACCATGACTGGGTGCACAATGAACAATACCTGTTCCTTGTTCTGTTGTAACAAATCTTGCTTCAAGCATTGGTATATCATGATCATAACCAAGCTCTAAAAAGGGATGACTACAAATTGTATCTTTAAAATCTTTACCCTTAAATTTTTTTATTTCTTTGTAACTTTTGATTTCACAATCTTTGATAACGGACTCTAGTAGAGCTTCT
>Ga0209192_10002804_pt1 | contig 12226 bp, 17 predicted proteins | sample ArcticOcean_MG_C_11_FD_187433 | JGI IMG/M metagenome (GOLD analysis project Ga0209192, IMG submission 187433) | Marine microbial communities from western Arctic Ocean - ArcticOcean_MG_CB2_154 (SPAdes) (version 2) | ecosystem: Environmental > Aquatic > Marine > Oceanic | place: Arctic Ocean... | reverse complement strand
CCAATACCTTTTGTAGTAGCTGTTCTTAATTCATTTTCTTCTAATACACGCTTCCATGTGAAATCTGCGTATGTATAAATATACATAATTGTACTATTTGGTACAGATTCTGTAGTTACATAGGATAAAGTATTTCCATCATCACTCATGTTAAATTTTTTAAATGTTTCCAAACCAACAAAAAGTGAAGATTTAAAGTTCCAACCAAAACCGTCATACGAATAAATGTAGGTAAATCCTAATTCTACAAATGCTGCGATAGTCCCGTCCTTTGATAAAGAGAAATCTAAAATATTCGACAATGATGATATAGGTAAACTTGATATTATACTTCCATTATTAATAGTAAATATTTTCACTACTTCATTACTACTATCATATTTTATATATCGGTTGTTATCCTTTGAAACACTACGTATAGGATGTGTGAAACCCGATGTATCAGTGATTGTTGTATCTAAATTGTACCCAACAATCGTGTAAATTCTGATACTGTTCTCGTAGTTTGAAGGACTGACTCGGGCATCATATATTGTCATTGTAGTTTCGTCATCAGAAAAATGTATATAATCACCTGCGATAGATGTGTAAATATTTTGCGAATTTTCATTGTCATAATATATATTCTTATATATTCCACCCACCACCGTATACACTAGAACTTTATGGTTAGTTCGATCAGTGACTGCGAAATACTTACCAGTCTTAGAAATAACGACCTGGTCTAGGTTGATAAGACCTGCTGCTGAACGACCAAAAATATCTTGACCAGTTTGTTGTTGATAAATTTCTTGGAATTCTTGATTAACTGACGGTCGTGTATTTAAACGTAAAAAGTCAGCTTTGCTATTCAAACTAACGAAAGTGTCGTTAGTCCTTAATTCTATATAGGTTAAACTATCATCAGAAATATATAAATCCACGATTGGGAAAAAACCACCCACAAAATAAGGATTTTCGTCATCGATAACATATTCTGTATTTTCATTGAGTAATGGTACAAGTCGTGTAGCCGTTCCTTGTGCTTGGTACCCAACACCGTACACATTACTCCCAACATCTGTAATACTTTCTATACTTCGTACGACGATATCATCATAATTTTCAACGGAACGAGTTACTTCTCCAAGTTTAACAGAGTCCGTGTGAGTAGCATCAATACGTATAGTAAGTATTGTATTCGTATCATTGACACTCGCGTAAGTACCACCGGCATATTTATAACGATATACTTCAACCCATTGGGTTGTGACACCGTCATATATATACAATCTACCAACACCTTCACTGAAATCGGTGTTGGTAATAAAGTCGTATCTTTCAGTCGCGTTATATATAAAAAAGGAATTACCATTCCCGGTGAATGAAACTTCATCTATTTCGAATACGGATACATCCTGACCAAGCCTGAACCAGTTATCTGTGTATACGTACACATATATCAATTGGTCATTACATAACATAAGCTTCGTTCCATCACTAGATAATCGTACTGTATATGGATTTGCTTGTATGGGTTTTGATATAATACTACCTATTATAGTACTAGTTGCTACAGATCTGATTTCGACGTTGTCATCATTTTGGGTAGCATATACTTTCCCATCACGGGATATCGCTGCTATCTGAGGATTGGGAGTGGAAGTAGAAGTAAAAGTGTAATCAGAATCAAGAATATTCCATACCCAGTAACCAGATCCTATTTGAGCGATGACATCGCCATCATCTGAAAACTGAACGTCACCAATCACTGCGTCCGTTGATTTATTTACCCATTGGTTATTCTCGTATCTATATATGCCATTAGCATTGACGATTACATTCATGGCTGGAGACACAATACCATCACCCGTAAATGTTGTCTTTCCAGTAATCTCGATGGCATCATTTACATTAGATGCGAAAGTAAGACCATCATTCGATACCACAATGACATTAGATGTAATCACCTCAGTTGATTTAAGCTCGTAATCTGCTATGGTCGTTTGAACGGAAACATCAATGGGTGGATCTGTTTTAACAACACATTCTTCGAGTTCTCTGAATTTAATTTCAATAGTCACTTCTTGGTAACACATAGCACATAGAGGTACGGCTAATTCAGGGTGTTGGTAAAAGTAGAATGGGATATCTATAAAAAGTTTACGAGAGGTGGTCGCGGGACCAAGATGTCCCAAGATTACCCCACTCGCCACTGGAACATCGGACGTTCTATCTGGATATTTACCGATTAATTTTTCGAGAGCCTTCTGTTTCGACTGTGTATAGACCTGCTCAGAATAAATCTGTAAATAGTCACTAGTGATGTGTTGTATCTTTTCGTCTCCGATGTACATATCGATGTATTCGATCATGGCATGACCAATTGATTCGATGTAGCCAGTACGAGTGACACTCGCACCTGGTATAGAATTGAGTTCAACGTCTAGACTTATAGTCTTTATCAAATCACCTTGATCTTTTGGGATAGTGAGACGAACGGTTTTTCCAAATTGGGGTTCGCCATCAACATCCAACTTTACAAATTGCGTGGTATAATTCGTGTGCCTTTTGAACAGTTGTACGAAGTGTGAATAGTCTGGTTCTTCGGTGAAGTATATGTCCTGGACACCCTTCGTTGTAAGCTGAATCCGTCCAGCCATTACTACTATACACCTTTAAAATTTTAAACCCGCAAGACCGCTCTGAATGTGTAGAATGTTGTAGCTCATGGCATATATCTTAATGGCAACTTCCACATCACTTGGTTCAATCGTGACCGTCATACGTTTATGAATAATACGACTCATGTTAACCTGACCAGATGGTGTGTGCAAATCAGGCCTATCTGCGAAACTATACACCCCAAATGGATACCCATCTTCGGGGCTGTTTACATGATGTAACAATGGTTGTTCATATGTTAAAAATAAATGGTCAGCGTCGATGACATTCATATCGTTGAAGTCGAGTTTGACATGTTCAATCTTCACATGTTCAGTACCTTTCTTACCGATAAAAAACAACTGTCGTACAGGGTTTTTGAAGTTGATCATGAATATTTTTTGAGTCTCTCCTGGTTTGAATGTTACTTGTGAAAGTTGCACTTGTGTCATGAGATATTCGAGAGGCATTGATTGTAGATACTGACGTTCTTCATCTGTCACGAAAACAAATTCGGTATCTAAGGACATGTTCTTAATTCTGGCCTGGACACCGGATGATGGGATGACACCATTGATGATCGTCTCCAAGGGATTGAGTTTGATGACAACTTCCACTAACTGTTTGGAGAGTGCTATTGTTGGAATTGATAATGATGGTACACGATTGAAATAAAATGGTAAATCGATGAAGAAAGTATAGTCACCTGTAAAATCCAGCACTTGACTTCCATGACCATTCAGGAAGTAGAGTGTCTGTTCGGCATCATCAATTGTATTAGTAAGTTGTTGTTGCATGTACATATATTCTCCGGTGATACGTTGAATCAATTGACCACCAATGTATAGGTCAGCAGTCTCTATTAGTCTCGTACACAGTGAAGGAACATACGTCAGCCCACCACCAGGTGCGGTCAGAAGAAACTTAACGGTCATACCCTTAATGAGATCACCTTTATTCTGTGGAATAATACACCGTAGTTCATTACCAAAACCAACCGTACCATCGAATGGTGTTTCGATCTGTTCCAGAGCGAACTTGGTATGTTTCTTGAATTTCGTAAGAAAATATGAAAAATCTGGATCACCTGTGAGCCACTGATCCTGAACGCCAGTCACTGTAAGTTTTACAGCCCCAGACATATCTACTATGTGTGAGTAAAATTTTATGAAATAAAACGGGACACTACAGTAGAATGAATCTTCAACTGAAGAAATTCAACCCCGCGACCATGAGTGATGATCGGGTTTGTGTCTTCATAGGTAAGCGTAATACGGGAAAGTCTACACTTGTCAAAGATATCATGTACCACAAGAAACATCTCCCAGCAGGGATTGTACTCAGTGGGACAGAAGAAGGAAATCATTTCTACTCTGAGTTCATTCCTGATCTATTCGTATATGGTGATTACGACAGGGAAGCGATCGAGCGTGTCATGGCGAGGCAACGTAAATTAGTTGGTTCTGGTAAAAAAAATTGCGGGGCGTTCATGTTATTGGATGATTGTATGTATGATAACAAATTTCTTAAAGATACTTGTATCCGCCAATGTTTTATGAATGGGCGGCATTGGAAGATATTCTTCATGTTGACGATGCAATACTGTATGGATCTACCTCCGGCACTCCGAGCCAATGTTGATTATATATTTCTTCTCCGAGAGAATATCCTCCAGAATAGAGAAAAGTTATACAAGTCATTCTTCGGTATCTTCCCATCATTCGATATGTTCAATAAAGTGATGGATGCATGTACAGAAAACTACGAATGTCTCGTGTTAGATAATACAGTAAGATCTAACAAGATTCAGGATTGTGTTTTTTGGTACAAAGCATCTGTTCGGAAAAACTTTAAAGTAGGTGGAGACGACCTATGGGCAGCTCATCGTAAAATGTATAATCCGAAATACATGTCACAACAGGAGGGGGATGCTAAAAAGGCTGGTAAAAAGACAGCAGTGACGATCACAAAGAAGAAATAACCAGGCTGCGTCTTTCTCTTTAGTAAAAAACATAAGGAATTATTAAATGACGGACATCCGTACCATGAATTTATCCGACAACACCGAAAGCGGTATGGTGTCTCTGAATCCTTCAACGTCTTTTGTATCGCGTAATTCCGAAGAAAAAAATGTTAGTGAAAATAAAGTTACAATGGACTCTACACCAATTTCAGAACTCATGGGGCAATCCGAACCCAACGAACAGCAGCAGATGGCGGCTCCTCAGATGATGCCTATGCAAATGATGGCCCCTACGCAGCAACCCATGATGGCGGCTGAACAAGCACCTGCCAAGGCTCCCGAGTCCAAGAATCCTTTTAACTTGACTGACCAACAGCTCCAGGCTCTCCTTGTTTCTGTTTGCACCGCTGCGGCGATTAGCACACCGGTGCAAGAGAAGCTCGCGTCTGCGATTCCCCAATTTCTTAACGATGCTGGGCGTCGTAGCCTCGTTGGTTTGGGTGTCACGGGTGTTGTCGCGGCGGTCCTGTTCCACGTCAGCCAGACCTACGCCTTGAAAGCTTAAGGTATTTCTTCCCAACCCATGTTACTGTAGATAGATTTATCCACACCCAACATATATGTTAGTACCGCACCAATTATGAACGCGGCTAGAAATAAGAGACTTACTTCCAGACTCTTTTTTCTATCCTTGCCATAATCCTTAATCTGACCCTTCAATGTTTTTACTACACGCGTCATACCTTCCACGAGGATGAAGGCGATGATCGTCGAAGAAAAGAAGAACCCCTTATCGACTGCTAACTGTGGCACCTGCCCAACGATGAGTCGGAGGGCATTGGGGATCACGACTGTCATCAATGCCATATTCGCCCAGTAGTCTCTCGTGTACATGGGTACCATCGGTAAAGCAAAAACGAATACCCACATGAGTATAGCAACAGCGACAGTCGAAACTGGTGTTTTCATTTGATGTATACACAGATTATTTATCCTGGATGTGCATACCACAGAATGGTGTCTCGGTCGGGATGGGTTCGTAGATGTTGAGGCGAACACAGAGATCTCGTAGCTTGGTATACTTTTCCCAATACTCTGCCGAATGATTATATTCATCAACCATACAATGTGTTAGTTCATGAATCAATACATGGAATATTTCATTGACTGCACCATCAATACATAAACCAATTTCAGATCCCTTATTCAGATTATACCCAACTGTTCCTCGAAGACCATAATGAGCGGTTATGGGTATAGATTGTTTGAGTTGTTCAAACTCTGTCCCGTCTAGATTATTTCGAAGAATTTCATACCGTTCCCTGACAATACGCAAATTCTCTGGTTCAATTGTCGATACATATATATATATATTAATGATCAGTAACACTACGACCGCTATCATTTTCTATATGTAAATATAAATTTACTGTAGAGTTCTGAGATGTGACTACCTGATAAGTTTTCCCAAAGTGATAATGTAAATCCATTTGATTCTAAAGCACACACGAGATGATCTCTGTACGCAACTGGTTCAGACTTTGGACCGTCTGCATAATAGGGTGTGTCTACGAGATTGACGAACAACTTTTCACCAAAGCCACCATTCCCATAGTCTTTCAATTTGAAAAAGTTTCCCATGTCATCATGTAGTGGTGTCTTCATGAGTATCTTTTCGGAATCAGGAATGATACCGATAAGTTTTCCACCAGGTTTCATTCTCTTTTTTATTTCATGAATCGAATCCATAAAGAATTTTTCAGATGCGAATATATAATGAAGTGAAAAGTTGAAGCATAACACATCATACTTTCTATGTGGACAATTAAAAATATCTCCTTGGTAAAAATTTACACGTATCTTTAAATTCTTAGCTCTGGTCCGAGCTTCTTGGAGAGATGTTTCATCTGGGTCACACATACTTATATTCGCCCCCACATGTCTCCATTTTTGAAGGTCACCACCACATCCACATCCAACATCAAGGATGAGGTCACCTTCGCGAGTAGCTGATTGGATCAACTCCTTCTTGAAGGTATTATGAGCCTTGCGGATCTCTTCCATATTCTTGTCGTGCTTTAAATGCTTAACCTACTTAGGCATCTAATGGCTTAAAGTTTTCCACTCTACTATATATATAATGGGTTCTCTTGAGCAAGATTACACTACCGTTCCTGGCCAGCTTTACTCGTGTCTCTCAATCGTCGGTCCCGAATGTCCGCAAAAGAATGAAAAATTCGGTATCAAGATTAGGGGTAGTTTCAACACTCGTGCCGAGGCCGATAGCCACGCGAAGCGTCTTCAGAAGGAAGATGCGACGTTTGACATTTATGTGGTTGACATGTACAAGTGGTTATTGATTCCTCCCGACGCCGAAAAGATCGACGATGTGCATTATACCAATGATAAATTGGAGGAACTCATGAAGGGCTACAAAGAGAATCAGGCTATGGCATCCAAGATGTTCGAAGAACGTAAGAGGGATATGGTCGAGTCAAGTTCTAACTTCAAACCTGGTGATGAAAATTCCAAATACTACAACAAGCCAGACGAAGCCCCTATTAGTCACCCCGCCGAAGTCCTCGAGCGTTTGCAGAAGGAAGAGCCAGACACTCCAATGGAGGAGTTGGTCAAGAGGGCTGACGATATGGTCGCTACTGAGATCAAGGAAAGGCAAGAAAAGCGTGAGGCGGATTTGAAGATTGATTCGATCCAGGAATAATTAAAAATATTTACACATTATAAGAATGTTTAGTGTGTTGTTGAATATCATCACACTCATCATCGTTTTTTTTGTGGCATACTTCTTTTTCACATCACCTGAAAATGTCAAAAAGAAGATGAATACTGCATCTGAAGTTTTAGCTGCTCAACTCAAGGACCCCTTGGTCACGAGTCGTGCGTATTTTACGGAAAGGAAGAAAGGATCAACTGGTTCTTTCGATGGTAACTTTCCATGGGGTGAAAGGGAATGGATCCACGGATACCCTCTTAACCATGCCTGAGGATCACGGGTTGCATTGTCTTCCCCATGAAGAAACCAAGTAGGAATACTACGAATCCTACGATCCATGTAGTCTTGTCGACAGCAGCAAATATATCAACCTTTGGTTGCTCGTTGGACTGTTGATACATATGGGGAGGCATCATCATCATGGGCTGTTGTTGTTGCTGTTGCTGATAATAATCATGTTCTGGTCGGTTATCTTCTTCTGGGTCATGCAGGTCTTTGTTAAATTCAATGGGATTACCAATGTCTGCTTCCATATCTAAAAAGAGTGTTCATTTTTTTAAGCCTGATATTCCTCATCTTCGTCATCGTCATCCTCGACGACGAAATCTTTGAGATTCCCTTCTTCATCCGCATCATCGTCGTCATCATCGTCGTCATCGTCATCGTCGTCATCGTCATCGTCTTCCTCTGACTCGAGATCACTATCATTATCGTACTCGTCCTCTGCGTAATCATCCTCTACAATCTCGACAGGTACATAGACTTCTGGTTTCTTTACGTGACGCCCGAACCGGGTAAGCATCGCTTCTACTCTAAACGACTGTTTAAGTATTTAGGATGAAACGCACTGCCTGCATTTAAAGAGGTGTTCATAAGCTGTTTTTCGGCGTAATAACCTATCTGTTTAACTAGTTCGTGTATTTCTTCATGGTATTCGCTCGCGAGTCCCACATTTTCGAGACATTCTAGGGCTGTATAAAGAAAAGTACTCGCAGATTCTGGATCATTTAGATTCGTTTTAAACATATTGATATTCGTGACGAAAGCGTAAAAACTGTCTGGGTCTAATCCAGAATATTCATGGGCCGTCTTTATGAGTATATCAATATCTCCCATTTTGATGTCACGTTTCGTGAGTAAGTTTACGAGGTAAGTGGATGCTACCAAGAGAATACTCGACATCTTATTTTGTGTTTGGAAATAAAATCTCTTTAGATTTCTTGTTTAGGAGGTACCTCCTGGGTTTCCCTGTACACTCGGAACATGTCATATCGATACCCGCCTTGTCGATGATGAATTTACATTCTGCACCATGTTTAGCATCACAGTCTGTGTCTGTCACATCAACAATGTATTTACTTCTGTTTTTTGTGACTGCTAGAACCTTTGTTGGTCTGATACATTTATTGATATACTCGTTCAAAACTTGGAGTACCTCGGTGACGTCGAGTTTTACCTTCGGTTGAGGTGTTGGTACTCGGTTGGGTGGATCTACATCTGTGTAAAACTTATTCACGATGCTATCAGTCAGACGATGTTCACGTCCCCTGAAACCACTACAAAAACCATATCGACGACCAATCACAGTCTCACAGTCACAAAAACATTTCTGAAAGATTGTACTCCCAACCATGTGGAACCAGACATGGTTGGAGTTATGTGGACGACCAAGGTTTTCACAGTATTTGGAGGTGGTTGAAATCAAAAAATGTTTCTTGTGTGTGAAAATTCTTGTTATTCTCGCTTCTTCCTGACCATCCATATTCTTTCGTATGAATGTTTCGAGATGAGCGATAGCTTCTGAATCCGTGACTTCATCCTTCATCTGGGCCTGTGTGAACGAAGATTCGTTCTTTTTCCGACTGTCAATGGCCGGGATGGTAACAACTTCTTTTACACTGGTCCGCACGATCGATTCCTTCAACACTTCAACTGTTGGATCCTGAGAAAGTTTACTCATGATACACATCACTGGTCCATACGTGTATCTGAAAAGTGGCAAATAAGGTGACTCTGTAATCTTACCCGTATTGTCACACTCTGAACACCCTTGACCTTCGCATGTGAGATGTTTACCCTTCTTATAAGACCAAGGAATCCTAAACCCACTTCCCTTATAGACGGATCGATCGATCACCTTATCCCAATCCACATGTTTGAATACGGAAGTAAGTGTCGAGATGATATGATCCCTAATGTTAAAGGCACCTTCTTGGTTCACGACAAATCCCGACCAGTTCATGTGGACACCCGTCTTTATGAGAGCATTATCAACCTTCTTTGGTTTCGAGACACAAATAAGACAATCCTTCCCACCCAGTGTCTTCACCTTATCACATATGACTCGGCACACCTTCTGGACACGCTCGAGATCGAGAGCCTCTTCATCTTTATAGTCGATGTCAACGAAAAAGTTATAGGTCGGTGTTTTCTGTTCCACTAAATAGAGTTTTTCTTTGTTCTTCACGGCTTCCACGTATGTATCACAGAATTCGTCAAGTTTGTCGAGTGGTATCGAAAGTACACCACCATCCATGAGAACATGGGAGGTGGCCTTCCGAGTATTAAATTTATTGTTCGAGCACCAACTCCTGAACATACTTACTTCTCTTTAGGGGGATTCTTTTAATCCTCTTGGTAATTATCGTAAAAGATTGATCGCATACATGTCATGTCTGCATGTTCTTTCGGCTGTTCACTTAGGTCCTTTTTAATAACAAGAAGCTCATATACCGTCTTACCCTGGGCATTCTCGATGAACTCATCCGCACGACGTTCACTATAGGCTTTGTTATCAATAAGAAGATCTCTGATCTGCTTTAAGATGTAAGTCTTCGACTTCATTCTATTTTATACCGAATGTTTTTCTATTTAACGAAGTCACACAGGAATAGAACTCTGGGTTCTGTATGACGTTCCGTATGATGAGATCCCAACGCTTACGAACATTAAACTCTTCCAATGTATCAAAACTCATGAAATCATTTTCATCGTAGGTCTTCTTGATGGGTTCTTTGTTAATTTTTTTCAGATTCGTCCTTGTCTTCTCATCATTAAACTTTTTGATGAGGGACTGTTGTTCGGGACGTTTATAGTCAACGAAGAATATGTACACATTATATACTAATTCCACAAGAGGACTTTCCTTATGTATAAATGTAAACTCCGTATATTCACCCTTCTTAAGTGAGACGACACCCCTCGTCTCTTCTTCAAGCTCCCTAAGAGCACATCTCAATGGATTATAGATTTCACGACGTCGACACCCTCCTGTCACAAAAATCCAATCCTTAAATCTTCTATCCCGCACGGTTAAGAAACGTGGGCGATCATCTTCAAATGTTACTGGTATCGCTATTGCCTTGTATTTCTTCATTGCTCATTTAGCAAGTTATAATAAGTGGACATGTTTATTCTTCCGTTTTCTCCTCGGTTGCGGGGGGCTGGGATTTCTTCACAGGTTCGGGTTCAATCGGTTCGATCGTCAAATTCTTCATGAGGTTTGTGGAAAATGTCTTCACGGCGAATACATCTTCCTTCGTCTTTTTCATATCATTATACATATAGACCACCAAACACAAACAGATAACAACGCCAGCAGCGAGCATTGTCTCACGGTCGAGAGCAATCATAGTATATGTAATACTGCCCGTTTCTTTTAAGCAGAAATAATTGCACCCATGTTGGTCTTTCCCTTTTGTGTACACGCGTCCTCACCACCGATGAACTGGAGGCGTTGGTACCTTTCGGCTTCACACTGTTCCTGTTTAGGCTGGACTTCAATAATCTTTTCGAGTGTCCTGGACTCGGGATTATAGGTTAACACGAAAACCGCTGCTAATAAAAAAACAAGTAACCAGACGTTCATTTATTAGTAGTAAAGATTATGTTATAGTGTACGGACAATTAGTTAGAATACATCAAACCACCCATACCATTTTCGATCCTGAGAATGTTATAGTTGACCGCATATATGGTATCCTTGAAACTCGCCGTCTCACTGACAATGCGAGCAGAGTCGAGGCGGGAGAAGTTGAGGGAACCAGTGGGTTGCACCCTGGAGGTGTCAAGGCAGAAGGGGAGTGTGTACAACGAAGCGTCCGTCATCGCATGAGGGGCATGGTAGTAAGACGTCACCGACGTGTAATGGGGATCGATGAACTTGAAATCAGTGACATCGGTACCGTTGATCTGGAGCTTGATACGGTTTGTAGCCGTGTTGACGCTATCCACGGCGACATTACTCGCGGCGATGAACTTGATGGGGTGGTTGAAGTTGAGTTCTTGGGTACGCCCCATAGACGCCAAGGACTTCTGGACCTGGGTAATCAAGATGGAGCGGGGTTCGCGGGCGAGCATTTCACGTTCATCCGTGTCCAAGTAGACATAGTTGGCGTGGCACTCAACACGGCGGACCGAGCTGTCCACATTGGCATGATCCTTCCATCGGATGCGAAGCTCAACATCGTGGTATTGGAGAGCCACGAGGGGGAGAGCCGTCTGCCAGTTCTCACAGAAGGAGAATCGGAGAGGGTAGAATTTAGCGGCAGAGGCCGTACCTAGACCGCCTTTGTAGAGACCACCGGCAACAGACTTGGCGAGACCGGTCGCGTAGAGGTTGGGGGCGATATTGTTGGTGAAGAAGGCATCATGTTCATCAATCACCTGACCTCCCACAAGAAGCTCGACCTTGTCGATCATGTCCGACCATTCAAGGGCCTCACAGGCATTGGTGGCGTTGTTGATCGATGTGAAATAGGTGTACCCGACGAGGTCACCCTTACGTTCGAAGCGAACGGTGGACATACCACCTGCGGAGAGAGCACCTTGGATCACCTGACGTTCGACAGTCTGTGAAAAGTTCGTGTGACGCCTATATGTGGAAC
>Ga0209192_10002802_pt1 | contig 12232 bp, 11 predicted proteins | sample ArcticOcean_MG_C_11_FD_187433 | JGI IMG/M metagenome (GOLD analysis project Ga0209192, IMG submission 187433) | Marine microbial communities from western Arctic Ocean - ArcticOcean_MG_CB2_154 (SPAdes) (version 2) | ecosystem: Environmental > Aquatic > Marine > Oceanic | place: Arctic Ocean... | reverse complement strand
CTTGGTTGCGGGAGTAGGATTTGAACCTACGACCTTCAGGTTATGAGCCTGACGAGCTACCGGGCTGCTCCATCCCGCGCCAAGTTCAAATTAGTTAATCTTTCATTGGGCAAACCACAAGAGCTAATGTGCAGAAATTTTGATCAAAGGTCACAATTCGTCAACTGATTTGCGCAGGGCATCTGCATAGTGCTTGCTGACCGCCCCATCACTAGCTTTTTCAATTACGTCATGCATCACATTGTCAGAAAGACCCGCCCCATTCCGCACAAAACTGAGCGGACCATCCCAATCAAAATTGCGATAGACCGCAGCCGATTGCGCAAATGGTGGCGACTGCGCAAAAAGTTGAAAGGTGAGCCGGTGGCCGGCATAATCGGAATTGAGGAGGTCACGAGCAAAAGCCAGCAGCTTGCGTCGATCTTCCGCCACCCAGTGGTCATTGATGGTGTAATATTTGTCCATCCAAGGCTTGGTCTCAGGCGATTCAAACGTTGCTACATTCGGTGTGACGCAGATCTGCCCACCGCAAAGCTCCCGCGCGATATGCATCATCTTGGGCAAGTTGTTGAGCGCATGGCAGCGGCCAGTCATCAAGAGTGATTGATTGGGCATCATCAAGCCCGCAGGGGACGTCTCGCCCAGCGCAATAGAGGCCGTTAGATGCGCGTTGATCCCTTCGCGCCATATGGCTAACTCTGAGAGCTTTTCCTGCACCGCTGGTTGTTTTTCCGGCCCAGTTTGACGCGCATTGAACAGGGCCGTCCCGATCATTTGATCCGCTTGTTTCAATGTGCGTTGCACAAAGGCAAATGCGGAATAGCGATGCAGGGTCGCTCGAATGAAGATTGCCGCCCGGGTGTGTCGATAAAACAGAACATTTTCCCAAGGGATTAAAACATTGTCAAAGATCACGATGGTATCGACCTCATCAAACCGATTGGCCAAGGGATAGTCGCGGTGATCCACCCTTGGGCACCCCCCATGCGCCCCAGCAAAGCCGCCACGACACAAAAACTTGAGGCCCGATGAACTGAGATCACAGATAAACCCGACCGCATAATCCGACAGCTCAGCATTGCCCCAATTGGCGATGGTCGGTTTGGTGAAGGCTTGATTGGCATAGGCAGCGGCAGTTTCATATTTTGCCCCCCGCACCACGGTGCCCGCATCTGTTTCTTTGACCACATGCAGCAGCATATCAGGATCTTAATCTTGCGGCGCGAGAGATCGGTCCCCCTTTGGGTCGGTATTGGCTGAGACGTGGAACGGATCGCCTTTCAATACCTTGCCAATATGGGTTTCAATGTTTTTGGCAAATTGCGGGTCAACCTCATTCAGCACATCGGTGCCATCAAATAGGGACCACATTTCACCGACGGTTTCGTCACCGACCCGGGTCACGACTCCTCCGATATCCTCCATCAGCAAATCCGTAGCGCGCCGCTTGGCCCACTTGTCAGCGCGATGCGCACCGCATCTTGCCTAAATTCGTCTGTTCGTTTCAGTCCCATAGTCAGTCTCCTTTGTTGCAGTGAATGCTATCAAAGGAGCGGAATCAAACCGTGACAGGTCCAGAATACCTCACGATTATCTCGAATTGAGTCGCGATACTCTTCGCTGGTTCTGATCATCTGAAGGGCTCCTTGTAATATGTTTTGGAAGGGACATGCCTATCCTGACCCCTAACCATCGGATCGTGGCATAAACCATCAAGTTTTCAAGAAAAGTTTCAGATTACTTCGTGTGCCCCAAAATTCTGGCATGTCCAAAAAATCGCGAATAATTGTAATAACACGGGAGAATTTTTCCGCACCAAGCCACCAGCTCTGATCCCTTTGCTCAAATCAGACCCAACCACCAAGCACGGCTCTCCCATTCGGACTGCAAGAATTTACAGTTCCCACCCTGGCGCGAATCAAGCGGCCGCAAGCGACAATTATTTATTGCTCGCCTTTACCACAGCTTTGGTCCGCCAAAGACTGGGATAGAACGCGTCTTCTGCAAGCCTCACCCTCACCTTCACCCGCCACAGACGCGTTCGAACATAACCCACTTTAACGCGCCACGCCTGTGGCAATTTCTCGTCGACATTTTGCAAAGCATGCCGCAACACTAGGCAACAGCATTTAAATGAGGAACCCTATGTCAGAACATGGATACGCCGCTGGGCGATTGAACCTACCTTTTGTAGGCATTTCCACCTTTGGCAAGCGCCCCTATGTGGCGGATTGGGATGCGATAGACGCAGATGTGGCTGTATTGGGGGCGCCCTATGATTTTGGCACCCAGTGGCGCCCCGGTGCGCGCTTTGGGCCAAGAGCGGTGCGCGAAGCCTCCACACTGTTTTCATTTGGCCACGCTGGCGCTTATGACCATGAGGATGACGCCACCTATCTAGCCAGTGATGTAAGTATCGTAGATATTGGAGATGCCGATATCATCCACACCAAAACCGAGGAAAGCCACGCAAATATTGAATTTGGTGTGCGTAAGATTTTGGCTGCAGGTGCTCTTCCCGTGGTGATTGGCGGCGATCACTCGATCAACATCCCCTGCATCAATGCATTTTCCGAGCAAGAGCCTGTGCATGTGGTACAGATTGATGCGCATTTGGATTTTGTGGATGAGCGCCATGGCGTCACTGCGGGTCACGGCAATCCGATGCGGCGCGCAATTGAAAAGCCTTGGGTCAGCGGCATGACCCAACTCGGGATCAGAAACGTGAGTTCAACCGCGAAAGAAGGCTATGAAGATGCCCGAGCGCGCGGCTCTGATATTCTGTCGGTGCGCCAAGTGCGGAAGCTTGGGGTTGATGCGGTGCTCGAGCGCATTCCTCTTGGGGCTCGGTATTATGTCACCATCGACATTGACGCCTTTTGTCCCTCCATTGCGCCAGGCACGGGCACACCAAGCCATGGCGGCTTTCTGTATTATGACGTTCTTGAGATCCTACAAGGCTTGGCGCAGCGCGGTCAGGTGGCTGGCATCGATTTGGTGGAGGTCGCTCCCGCTTATGATCCGACGGATAGCACCCAAATTTTGGCCGCCCAACTCTTGTTGAACTTCATTGGATTCATTTTTAACCATAAAAAGTGATCAACAGCGTATTTAAGTATCACCACCAAGATCATACCAGATCTGATGCACCCAAGATTTGATCTGCAAGGCCTCTTGCCAGCGGTTCGACATCTCGCGGCCATCAGGCCCGGTCATGGCATATTCAGGCGGGCCAAGTTCGCAGAGGAAAATGCAATCGCCTTCGTTGCGCGTGCGCCAATCTTCAAGACCTTCACGCCACCAGCCTTTGAACAGCTCTACCCACTTTTGATGCTGCACGAAATCGAGTTGCAGCTGAATTTGCTGACGACTCGCCACGCGGCCCTGAAAACTGTCAGAGCGCTGCAAAATTCTGCTGATCAATCCCATGTCACGATCTGACATTGGGAACCAAAACTCCCGGTCCACCACATAGTGGCTCAAATCCGCACACATCCGCATCTCAGGGATGGCATCTAACAGGCACAGGGTTGAATACAGATCATTAGTGATGCAATTGCGGTGGCTCTCAAATTGAATCGGCACGCCAATTTGATCGGCCATATCCATCCATTGCCGGATCACTGGAATCATCCCATCCACCGACAATGGCATCACTTGCCCAATCACATCCACAAAGGGGCTGCCAAAATCTTTGGCCATCACCAAGGTTTCGCGCAGACCTTCCACAGTTTTGGGAAAGGCTACGATCAATGGCGTCAGACCGTGGCGCTCCATATGGGGGCGCACCTCATGGGCCTGAGTTACATCCCCGGCACCTAAATCAATCGCCATCCCATCATAGTCCGCGTTGGCCACCATTTCGCAGACCTGGTCATAGGGCAGTTTTATGCCTGTTTGGTCATGGGGCTGCATCGCCCAAAGGCTAGTGTAGGTTTTGAGACACTGGGACATAAGACCCTCCGATTAGTCATTCTCCAAGTAAACGATTGGGCGGGACCCGAAGTAAAGTAAAGAATCTAAATGCCCTGCCTGATTTTCGAAGCACACCAATCTAAATATGGTTATAGTTTAGACATGTCATTCGCTACCAGATCACGACACCCCCTACAGGGCCCTTTTGCAACGCGATACAAGCTACGACGGGCTGGCCGCCCTATGTCGCTGTAAGCACCACAGGGATATTCTGCCGCCCCACGTGCCCCGCCCGCAAACCAAACCCAGAAAACTGCCAATTTTTCGATACCATAGGCATCTGCATCTCTAATTGGTTTAGAGCCTGCAAATGCTGCCACCCTCTTGGGGCCCCCGCCGCCCAAGCCGAACCGGCCATCCAGAGCTTGCTGAAAGCATTTGATGACAACACGGAGTATCACTAGAGCGAAGCGGATATAACACAGCTAAAGTTCGGTCCATCGACCGCCCACAGCGGCTTCAAGCGGCATTTCAGCATGGCATTTTTGAAGATGGCACACAGGTGATCGATGCACAAATCACCGCAGACTTTGTATCGCCCAGCGCCTTTCGGACAGCATTTTCGAAAACAATCTGGCTAAGCCACTCTGTTTTCACTGGCGAAGGGATGTTGAAAATGAACTGGATAGGCACCCCACTTGGGCCAATGATCGCATTATGTGATGCGTGCAGTTTGCAGCTGTTAGAGTTCGCAGATCAGAAGATACTGCGCTCAGAAATGATCAAGCTATTCGAATATTGTAAAGTTACGATCCAATTCGGTGAAACTCCCAAAACCGCCCTCATTACATCAGAATTGCAGTAGTATTTTGCCAGAAACCTGCCAAGCTTCACGGTCCCACTGGCACTGCACAGGTCGGAATTCTCGCACGCAGTTTGGCATGCTCTACGAGATATTCCAGCAGGCGCAACCAGCAGTTATGGTGACATCGCTCGTGCAATTGACAAACCCAGCGCCACGCGTGCCGTGGCGCATGCCAACGGGGCAAACCAAATTGTAATTCCCTGTCATCGGGTGATAGGCGCTGATGGCAGCCTGACCTGTTATGGCGTCGGTCTAGGGCGTAGGCAGAAATTTATTGAGGTAGAACAAAGCTATCGTTGAGGCGCCGTTATTCAGCCGCAACCCGCACCCGACCACCTGAAGTAGGCACAACCCAAACCTCATTTTGCGGCCATTGGCTTTCATCCTTTTGGCCGAGCCGCTTGATGACCTGAATTTGGAACCCAATCCAACCCATGCGGTGCACCGTGCCCACCTGTGCTTCGATCTTTGCATTCAAATGGCTCAGCTTCCAAAACGGAACAGATGGAAACACGTGATGGGCCGTATGATAGGGCATTTGCCAGCACAACCATCGCATCAGCGCATTGGTGCGGGTTGAGCGGGTATTTTCAAGGATATCGTCTTCATGGCTCAACCCCAGATGCTCAATCGTATTTTGCAGCTGATGGATCGGTTTAGTCAAAACCATGGGTAGGATCCAAAACACCGTGGCGGCCCAACTATTCGTCACCAACGAAATCCCAACTATGAGGAGATAAAGCCCCACATGGATTCGACTTTCGCGAATGACCTTGCCTTCTTCTTCTGTACGGATGAACGGCTCGATAATGACGCCTCTCGCGCGCCGCAGCACTCCAAACAGGCGGTTGCGCCAATAGGTGATACCGGACATCCACAGCAGATAGGTAAACAGCGTATAGGGCTCACGCACCAACTCACCGTCCTTTTCCCAATTTTGAGTGTAGGTGTGATGCGCAAAATGCATCACCTGATCGTAATCGCGTGGAAAAATCATCACAAAGCCGATGAGACGGCCAAACACCTCATTCGTTTTGCGGTTCGCAAATACCGTGGCATGGCTCAACTCATGTTGCGCGGCGTAAAGAAAATTGATCAAAACACCCAGAACAAAACCCGTCACCCACACCCAGCCCGTGCCAAGAGCAAGGCTGTGCAGATACCCGGCGATCAGGATCGCCCCAACATGGCTAGCCATTTGACCGGCGCCCCGCAGGTTCGAGCGCACATTTAGAGATTTAAGTTCCGCTGGGGTCACCAGTTTGCTGCGCGAAAAAGACGCTTCCATACTTACCTCACGAGTGAATTTCTGAGGAGCCTAGAGGCAGGGTCTCACTCTGTCCAGTGCCTTGGAGATACGTTGCCAACCACGTCGCACAGAACCCACTAAGAAATCTAAGCCGAGCGCTCCCAAGGCCTTGTGAATCCACCAAGCACTTCAGTAACCGCGGCATCATCCGCCGCACCAGACACTTGGGCAACGAGCCCACGTTGTTTGTCTTCAATCACTTTTTGCACCCGCGCATCCACGCCCGCGTCAGACAGTGCTGCGTTATAGATCCGGGTAATCGCAGACTTTCTAAGAGCAGGTTTAAAAATTTTGCCCACTGCGGTTTTGGGCAGCTCCGGCAATATCTCAATATATTTAGGTTGAGCGGCCCGTTCGGTCACACGCTCATTGGCGAAGGCAATAAGCTCATCTGGTGTCGCTGTGCCCCCCACCACCAGCTCAACATAGGCGCAGGGGAGTTCCCCTGAATGCGCATCCGGCTGACCGATCGCGCCCACAAAACCAACGGCCTCATGCCCGGCCAAGGCTTCTTCAATCTGTGCGGGGTCGATGTTATGTCCACCCCGTATGATCAAATCTTTAGCGCGGCCCGTGATCCAAAGATATCCATCTTCATCCATACGGCCCAAGTCGCCAGTGCGCAGATAGGTATCAAAGTGGTAGAGGTCTTTGTTCTTGGCGGCCTCTGTATAGGTGTTGCCCGCAAATACTCCAGGGTTTTCCACACAGATTTCACCAATTTCATTGGTCGCACATTCCTTTGGACCTTTCGCAGTATCGAGCAAAATTTTCACATTGGTATGCGGCAACGGCAGGCCCACCGAACCCACTTTCTTGAGACCTTGATCAGGGTTGCAAGAAACCAGGCAGGTCACTTCTGTTAGGCCATAACCTTCCACAATCTCAACACCTGTGGCTTTTTCAAAACGTTTAAACAACTCCACCGGAAGCGGCGACGACCCCGAAAATGCGGTTTTCAAAGACGAAATATCCGCATCAACTGGCCGCTGCATGAGAGCCGAAATTGCCGTGGGAACCGTGATCATGAACGATACATTCCACCGATCAATCAGTTTCCAAAAATTATCAAACACACCCTCGCCGCGGTATCCTTGCGGTGTTGGAAACACCACATGCGCCCCAGAGCTGATCATCGCCATCAAAATAACATGACAGGCGAATACGTGAAACAGAGGCAGAGGACAAATGATGGTATCTGTAGAGCTGAACAGCATTCTGTCCCCCAACCAGCCATTATAAACTATGCCTGAGTATTTGTGTTGCGCAACCTTAGGAATGCCCGTGGTGCCGCCAGTATGAAAATAGGCTGCAACCCGATCCTCGGCCGAATCTGCAAAATCTAGCATGCGGTTTTGTTTGTCGAGCTGGGCGTTGAAGTCCAACACTTTTGCGGAATGAGCAACAGCCACTTTAGGCCGGATCAGGGGCACGATCCAAGATTTTGGTGGGGTCAAATAACGATTGAGATCTACTTCTAACACGGCTTCAACATTCGGCGCCTGCGCCACAGCATCAGCGGCCAATTGCGCCAAATCCGTTTTGGGAAAGCCACGCAGAGTGACCAAGACCTTTGCATTGGTTTCCCGCAAAATTGCGGCAATCTGATCTGGTTCTAACAGCGGGTTGATCGGGTTGGCGATGCCGGCAATGCTTCCACCAATCAGGGTGAGCGCCGCCTCATTACAAATCGGCATCAGATAGGCGACGACGTCCCTCTCGCCAATGCCCAAGCGCCGGAACATATTGGCTGCTTGTACCGATTTGTCACGAAACTCCTGCCAACTTAGGGTTTCGGCCTTATCTTTTGGTCCAGAAGTGATTTGAAAGCTCACGCCGGGGCGTTGCCCATGGCGTTCTGAGACAGAGTTAATAAATTCATACATGGTTGTGGGAACATCTCGTTCCGCCCATGGCATTTCATTTTCTACAGCGTCCCGATCGGCCTTTGTCGCAAAGCTCATCATTCTCTCCCATGGTTCCAAAGTGTGCCACTTTTTTCGGCGTTTTTCACAAGATGGTCAGTTTTGAGAAGTTTCGCAAGGATTTTGGCGGTGCTTTACTTGGTGCCAGGTTAAAAGGCGCTGTCTTCGGTGAATTGCAATCGGGCCAGACGCGCATAGAGCCCGCCTTCTGCCACCAAAGCTGCATGCGTGCCTTGAGCCACGATTTGCCCTTGGTCCATCACCAAAATTCGGTCCGCTTTTTTCACCGTGGCCAAGCGATGTGCGACCACCAAAGTTGTGCGGTCTTTGGCCAGGTCTTCGAATGCCTTTTGGACCAATGCTTCGCTTTCTCCATCGAGCGCAGATGTTGCTTCATCGAGCAAAAGCACCGGAGCATCGCGCAAAATAGCGCGCGCAATTGCGATCCGCTGTTTTTGCCCACCGGACAACATAACACCGCGTTCGCCCACATAGCTGTCGTAGCCTTCTGGAAGCGCAGAGATGAAGTCATGGGCGGCGGCAGCTGTCGCCGCGGCAATCACCTCATCCTTGCTGGCATCCGGGCGGCCAAACAAAATATTATCATAGGCAGAACTCGCAAAAATCACCGGGTCTTGCGGAACTAGGGCCATAAACTTGCGAAAAGCACTGCGCTCCATCTCGGGTAATGAAATACCGCCAAAGGTGATCTGGCCCTCTTGCGGATCAAAGAACCTTTGCAGTATTTGGATGATGGTAGATTTACCCGCACCCGATGGCCCAACCAAAGCAACGGTCTCGCCCGGTTGGATAGTAAAACTGACGTTATTGAGCGCCAATGCATCGGGACGATTGGGAAACGTGAAATTTACATTCTCAAAGACAACGGCTCCGACACTCGGTCTCCTAGGGGTCTTTGGATCTGCAATGGTGTCTTCAGCGTTCAATAGCTCAACTAACCGCTCAGTCGCACCCGCCGCACGTTGCAGCTCAGACCAAAGCTCTGACAAAGCTGCAGTGGAGCTGGCGACGATGGTGGCATAGATCACAAACTGCACCAGTTGACCGACCGAGGTGAGGCCACTGCGCACATCAATTGCGCCAACCCACAAAACGCCCATCACACCGCTGAAAGCCACGAAGATGATGATCATCGTGATCAAGGCCCTGACTTTTATCCGTGCCCGCGCACTGTCGAAAGCTTTTTCGGTCACATCCGAGAATTCAGCCCCACTGCGCGCTTCGTGGGTGAAGGCTTGCACGGTTTGAACTGAAAGAAGAGATTCTGACGCCTTGCCAGATGATGCCGCGATCCAATCTTGGTTTTGGCGTGACAATCCGCGTAGCTTGCGTCCAAGGGTTAGGATTGGCCCAAGGATCAAAGGCACGATCAACAGCACCAAGCCTGTGAGCTTTGGCGAGGTCCAAAGCATCATCACTAGCCCGCCAGACATCATCAACATATTCCGCAAAAGCCAGCTGGCCGACGAGCCAATCACCGACAAAATCAGAGTGGTATCTGTGGTAATCCGGCTCAACACTTCACCAGTCATCAGTTTTTCAAAATAGGCTGGCGACATGCCGATCATACGCGCAAAAATTGCTTTTCGGATATCCGCAACAACACGTTCGCCAAGACGGGTTACAACATAGTAGCGCAACCCTGTGCCCAGCGCGAAGATTGCCGCAACAATAATAGCGCCCAGAAAATACTGATTAAGCAGAGCAACGTCACCCATGGTAAAGCCATCGATTACCCGTCTTGCAGCCACAGGCAACACAAGCGAGACACTGGCGGTGATGGTCAGCGCAATCAGTGCAAGAATGACCAAAGGTTTATAGGGTGCAAAATAGGGAACCAAGGCACGTAAAACGCCAACCTGTTTGGAAGACGCGCGTTCCTCGGTTTCATCTGCCGCTGAATTTGGTGTCCGTGCCATGCTCGCCCCTTATCCTGTCTGTGGGATGTACCGCTCCACAGGCAGACCAACAAGAGGGTAAAGACACTTTTCTGTGTCCTGCACTGAGCGTTCCCTACGAATTCAGCAAATAGACTAAGCGACTATATCGCAGCAGGCGGTGCCTTGGTTGCCAACGCCGTTATGGTCACCAGCACAGCTGTAGAATACCCAATGAACCTGCCAACCCGGCAAGCAGCATACAGTGTCGTTGGAGCCTCAAGGGAAAGCTAGAGTTGATCTGCCCCTCTGGGCTGGCCTGTTCCTTAGTGAAAACACAGCAGCCGGGCGAATTAATTTTAAATGCGATTTTAGGGTATTTTTTAAGGAATTAGAATAATGAGCGCCCTCCCTATGGCAAATTGTAATTAGAGTTAATCACATGGGAGAGGTGTTTGGAGCGGGTAGCGGGAATCGAACCCGCGCCTTAAGCTTGGAAGGCTCTTATGATACCATTTCACCATACCCGCGCCGTACGAGAGAGGTATGCCAGCCAAAATTAGACGTCAAGGCCGGAAGTGCAGAATATCTATCTGTTTGGCCGTCAACAACCCAACCTGTCATAAAACCAAAGTCTGCACAAATCAGCGGTCCTCATCACGCAAGCCATCAGTGATGACGCGGATGATATCAGGTCTTGTTCTGAAGAAGAGTTAACCAAAATACTTAATGATCAACAAAATTACAACCAGTCCAGCCAGTACTCAGACCATTCATTTAACCTGGTTTACGGCGCGATGATCATCAAGCCATTTAAATATGCCCCTGAGCCTCGCGCTACTCTTTGAAGGTTCTATAAGTTCGTCCGCTAAAACAATTTTTTCTTCACTTTCTGCGGATGTTACAGACTCATTTTCGAGCAAGGCCTGACGCTGCTCCCGCCAGAGATCCTGGATTGTACCACTATGCAGAACGATTTTACCTCCCCCAGAAGGAAATGTAATTGTATTTTTTTTCGGTGCCTTTGGTTCATTGTTAAGAGTTGCATCATTTGCAACTTCAATACGTTTTTTCGGGTCACCCAAACATCCAACTAGAAGGCAAACAGAGGCTAGATACACTAAACTTTTAAACATAAAATTTCCCATATTTTCGAAGTCTTCGTACTATTTGTATCCCCAATAGTCAATGTTTTGAAAACCACCGAGGGGTGACAACTTTGTAGCTTCTTTGGATGATAAAACACCGCAGTTTTCCACAAATGAAAACACGCATCTAATGCTGACAAGGCCCAACTTTATGCGCTCAATAATTGACATTTAAATAAAAATCGCGTTCCTAACCAGCCATACTTCTCGCTGTCTCTGACGTAAACATTGGTCCGAAAAAGCCATACACAGCAAATTATCAACTATCTCGCTTTTTCAACGAAAAGCTAATTCTAGGAAAAATACCAGTATCCGTACGACTACGATTGCGAAGGACGGGGGTGTTTTGTGATCGTAAACTTAAAGTTTCTCGATAGACGACATAAAGTCCACTTATAATAATCACGCAGCTACCCAATATAGTCATACGATCCGGCAACTCACCAAAAAGGAATGCGCCATAAAAAATAGCCCAGATCATTTGCGAATATTGCATTGGAGCGACTGTAGTCGCCTCGCCTGTCTTGTAAGCCAAGATCAAGAAAGTGGAGGCGACTAGGGCTAAAACCGCCATAAAAGTAAGTGCGCCAAGATCAACCAACTCCAAAGGCACATAGTAAAAGGGCAAAAATGCGCCCATCAGCACCAGATTTGCAAACATGGGATAGATCAACAAAACGATCGTCCGTTCCTCATTGCCAATTTTTCGGACGATAAGTGAGCTAATTCCACCACATAGGGCTGCACACAAGGCCGCAACATGCCCCAATGACAATACCACCAACCCAGGCCTAAGAACTATCAAAACACCGATTAAACCGATGAAAACTGCCGTAGCTCGGTGTATGCCAACCTTCTCACCCAAAATCGGAATGGACAATACCGTAATAATTAAGGGCACGACGAACAAGAATGCGTATGTCTGAGCTAATGGCAAAACCGAAAACGCATAGAATGCTCCCCAGGCCGATAGAACGGTTGTCACTGTACGCAGTGCAGACCACCAGGGATGTTTTGGTAACAAATTATCGTGATTGCGCTCGCGTAAATGTACCAAAAATACGAATGGAAAGCTCACCAAAACTGAGAAGAAAATGATTTGAAAGGTCGAATAATTTCCGCCCAAATACTTAACAATCACATCATGGGCTGAAAAAAACGCAAAACCCAAC
>Ga0209192_10002801_pt1 | contig 12234 bp, 14 predicted proteins | sample ArcticOcean_MG_C_11_FD_187433 | JGI IMG/M metagenome (GOLD analysis project Ga0209192, IMG submission 187433) | Marine microbial communities from western Arctic Ocean - ArcticOcean_MG_CB2_154 (SPAdes) (version 2) | ecosystem: Environmental > Aquatic > Marine > Oceanic | place: Arctic Ocean... | reverse complement strand
CCGCCGCTGTTTCGGTAAAATTCAAATGCCGGGCTGCGGCTTCAAACGTGCGAAGCCATGTGAGGTTGATGTGTTTTCCCAGCACGATCTATCACCAAATTTATTTGCCTATAGATTACATATTTAGTCGTTTTTATTTTCTACGCAAGTGATGAATATCGAAGTTAACAAGGTCAACATCTATCTTCGGGAAAACCCTCATGCCCCTATCCTCATTGAATGATATTCTTGACGATACACCATTCGTACCAGAAGCTGCCAACGATACCCCGACTGCATTTGTCGCAGCATTGAACGATCAACCGATTGAGGGGGGGTTTGATCCCGCTTTCGGGAATGTAACATGGCAAACGCTCATCTCGGGCGACAAGACTCCGTCAAACGGTTTGGTTCTGGGCGTCGCGACGTTTCCCGCAAATGGCATTTTGCATCTGCACCGTCATGCCCCCCCAGAATTCTATTTCTGTCTCTCGGGATCTGGCGTCGTCACGATGGATGGACAACCCCACCAAATTGCACCGGGGGCGGCAGTCTTCATCCCGGCAAACGTCGAACATGCCGTTCGCGCGGGTGCTGACGGTCTAAAGTTCGCCTATGGCTTTGGTGAAAATGCCTTTTCCGAAATTGTGTATCAGTTTTCTGCTTGACCGCAGGAGATGCCCCAACAAAAGAGATCTAAAAAATGTCTTCAAATAGCCCTCGCCGCTCAGGCGGTCGTTCTGCGCGCCAAGCGCTTCGTGCCGCACCGCTTGCAGAAGATATGCGCCCTATACGGGCTGGCATGGAAGGTGGGACTTACAAACCGCTTTCAGATATTGACGTCCAGAAAATCCACAATGCGGCACTTGTTGCGCTTGAGCGCATAGGGCTTGCCGATGCGCCGCCGTCAGGTGTCGAAATACTGACAAAAGCGGGCGCAATTCAGGGTGACGATGGGCGTATCCGTTTCCCGCGGGCATTGGTCGAAGACATGTTAGCCAAAGCCCGCAGCGAAGTAACGCTATATAGCCGGGATGGCAAAAACGATCTCTTGCTTTCGGGTCACCGCGTTCACTATGGGACTGCCGGCGCGGCCGTGCATATTGTAGATGTACATGGCAATGACTACCGTGAGTGTACAGTTCAGGATTTGCACGACGCTGCGCGAATCGTCGACAAACTCGACAATGTGCATTTTTTACAACGCCCGATGATTTGCCGCGACATTCCTGACAATTACGAAATGGATCTGAATTCGATTTACGCATGTACGTCAGGCACGACCAAGCACGTGGGTGTTTCATTCACAGAACCAGCATTCGTCGCAGGCGCGTTCGAAATGCTCTATGAAATCGCAGGTGGTGAGGCGAATTACCGCGAACGCCCCTTTGTATCAAATTCCAACTGCTTCGTCGTGCCACCAATGAAATTCGCGACCGAAAGCTGTGAGGTCATGGAGGCTTGCATTCACGGCGGCATGCCTGTGCTGCTTCTGTCTGCAGGCATGGCAGGGGCGACGGCCCCGTCAACCATTGCCGGTGCAATCACGCAGGCGACAGCTGAATGTCTTGCTGGCCTCGTCTATGTTAATGCCATCGCGCCGGGGCATCCTACTATCTTTGGCACTTGGCCTTTTGGCCTTGACCTGCGCACGGGTGCAATGTCGGTCGGATCCGGAGAGCAAGCTTTGTTGACCGCAGGCTGCGCCCAGATGCACAAATTCTATGGGCTGCCCGGTGGCGCCCCTGCTGGTGCATCAGATTCCAAAATGCCCGACATGCAGGCGGGTTGGGAACAGATGTGTTCTAATGTGATGGCAGGCCTTTCTGGCTTGAACATGGTCTATGAAGCTGCCGGCATGCATGCGTCGCTATTGGGGTTCTGTCACGAAAGCCTCATTCTGAGCGATGATATTATTGGTCAAGCCCTGCGTTGCGTTCGTGGTATTGAAGTCAATGACGACACACTCGCCTTGGATCAGATCGAACAGGTTTGTGTCGGTGGCCCCGGCCATTATCTCGGGACGGATCAAACGCTCAGCCGGATGCAATCAGACTTCGTCTATCCCGCATTGGGCGACCGGACGTCACCAAAGGAATGGGCCGAATTGGACAAGCCAAATCTGCTGATCAAGGCAACACAGCGCAAAGAGGCAATCTTGAGCAAACGATCTGATGCGCGTTTTGATCCTACGCTCGACGCAAAGTTGCGTGCAGCGCATAATATCCACCTGCCAGCCTAAGGAAGGAGCTGTCAAACCAATCAGAACGAGCATCGGATTTCTGGCACAGCCTAAATCTATCCGCTCAATACTTGACGCCACTCGGCGAGAGCCGCGGCACGGTTCAGCTTGAAATTGATGCGTGTGTAGAGATGGCGTTCCTGCGGCTCCCACACACTCAACCCAACCCCGCACCCAGCCCATATTGCGCCTTTAGCGGACAAGAGTAGCTGAGAGGAGTAACTTCAGGGCTGGTTTTATAGTAGCGAAATGGGGAGTGTTTTGTCATTAAACGAGGTTACAAATTAGCCCTGCCCGCTTCAAGCAAGTTTAATTTGATGGTGCCGGCTGCGATGTCCGTCGTGTTCTATCACTCACCGCGCCGCGTTTAGACAAGTGGGCACACGAAACCATTTGTAAACTGCTGATAATCGGTGCGTATCGCTGATGCCTTGTTTCCAATAAAATTCGGAGAATTTTTAGCAGATGAAATTCGTCCATATCACGGATATCCACCTTGTCGACGAAGGCCGTTCGCTAAACGGTGGTGTTCCGACCGCCCGGCTGGACGCTTGCCTGGACGATATTTCTCGTTGGCACCCCGATGCGGCATTTTGCGTGATATCTGGAGATCTAGCCGAATTCGCTGAGGTCGAGGCCTATCAGGCGCTCAAGGCCCGTCTGGCGGTCTATCCGCTACCCTGCTTTCTATTGATAGGCAATCATGACGACCGCGCCGTGTTCCAATCGGTTTTCCCGGACCATCCAAAGGACATGAATGAGTTCGTTCAGCATCGGTTCGAGATAGAACAGGGCGTATTCCTGTTCCTTGATACCACCAAAGAAGGGCGAGACGTGCATGAGGGCCAGCTTTGCAGTTACCGACTAGACTGGCTGAAACAACAACTGGCCGAAGCGGGAGACAAGCCAACCTATCTGTTCCTGCACCATCCACCTTTTGAAATCGGCATTCCTTATGTGGATAATATCCGGTTGATTGAAGCGGAGGCATTCGCCAAAGCGCTCCGGTATGGGCGCGATATCCGGCATGTGTTTTACGGACACGTGCATCGCATGACCTATGTGAACTGGCGCGGCATCCCGTTCACCAGCTTGCCAAGCCTTAACCACCAAATCCCATTAAATGCGGCCAGTGTTGATGCCGAATTTTGTGACGAGCCTCCAGCCTACGGCGTCGTGCAGATCGAAAATGATCAACTGACCGTGCATTTCAACACCTTCCTGCACCGCAACCCACTGCGCCAGACCTAAGACATGGAACCGTATTGGACCATTTTGATCCTAATCTCGGCAGCAATCCACCCCTTGCGCGACCTGATTTTGAAAGGCGTGGCGCATCCGGCGTCTTGTTATGTTGGTGTGTCGTTGATCTGGGTGTTTCTGGCTGCGGGCCATACACTGGCCATGGGTCAGGATTTGAGCGTACCGCGGGAAACCTGGCCCTATGTCGTTATTTCGGCAATTGGTCTAACCCTCTACTATTATGGAACCTTGTCGGCCCTACGGCGCGGCAATTTGTCGGTTTATTATCCGATCATCCGCTCTTCACCGATTGCCATCATAGCTTTCAGTTGGTTGGCGCTGAATCAGATCTATTCCTGGCTCACGCTGCTAGGAGTATCGCTGGTTCTTCTGGGTAGCCTGATCATCCAAAAATCTCCAGGAAGGCTGCTGGATGATCGCAAAGCATTTACGATGGCGGTCCTGGCGATGATGGGCTCGGCAGCCTATTCGCTGAGCGATGCCAACGCAATGCAACAGGTGTCACCCGCACCCTTCCTTTTTTACTGCTATATTCTGGTAGTGCCCATGCTTGCCGGCATTCGTGCCTGGGAAGATAGCCACATGTTTGCTCCGTTTTTGCCAGTCGTACGCGGGTGGGCGCTAGCCCCATGGCGGATCGTTTTTGCCGGAATTACGTCATTTCTCTCCTACCTATTCATCCTCTCCGCGTTCCAGCTTGGAGCCGAAGCTGCCACAGTCAGCGCAGTTCGTCAGGCGTCTATCCCCGTATCCGTAATCCTCGCTGCGTTCATCCTGAACGAGCCGCACTTTATGCACCGCATCGTCTGGGCCGGCCTGATCGCGTTAGGGATCTTGGCTATTACACTGTCTTGAGGCGAGGCTATTGACATCTGTCCTAGAACCGCCGCGGAGGCATCGATGCCAGTCGGTTGATAAGTTGTATCGCGTCATAGCTCTCTCCTCTTTTAAATTTTTGCCGTTAGGGCAAATCGCAGAATTCAGCATTTTGGGCTCTGAACCGCAATGTCATGTATAGCAACGGCACCGTTGAACTCTCGTTGGTGATAAGCTTGATCTTCTTCGTCAAATCCCGGTCCTCGGCCCAGTGCCCGCGCCTGCTGGAAAAATCCTTTGGCCGCGTTGCCCTGCCCAACTTTACTGACGACCAGAGAGGCCAGGAACGGCGCGTCATTCTCAACGTCCTGGACCATTGTCGCCTCGAGCGCCTGAGTCACCTTGCCTATGGACCCTGGCATATAGAGCCCCATCGCCCGGGCAAGCTGGCCGTAGGTCATCGGCAGATCTGCGGCAGACAGGCCAGTCAGATGCGCGCGGATGCGATCCCGTAACTCACTACTTGCGGTGGCTGCATTTGCAGCAGCACGCGGGACGGGAATTTCATGAGCGGTGCCATCAGCCGCGATTTCAGCCGCCCAGACCCGCCTGCTGGATCGCATTATCAGCCGCGTCTTTCCCGCGTCAGCCCCAGTGCCGGATTCGGATTGGCTGACAACCTCGCCCGATTGCATCGCCGCCTTCAGGGTTTTTAAGTCCATCCCCAGCCGCGGCGCAAGATAATCAGGAGAGATCATAAACTGGTCATCCTCACGCATGATCACATCGGGTGGTACGGGGCGATACAATAAAGGGCGCTTTGGCTGCTGCTCCTCGCCCGGTCCGGAGCTGTAAAACGGAGTCTCTCCGGCGGCGTGGTTGGTCACGTCAATGATGTCGCGGACTTCGGGCACAGCGGCCCGGATCATCGTTTCCACGCCGCCACGCAGCGTTGCAGCAGAGGCGGCACAACCCTGGCATCCCCCGGACATCAACATGCTGACGACGCCATCCTGCACGTCGGTTACGCGGACATGCCCGCCGTGGGCGGCAATCGCCGGATTGGCCTGTCGGTCCAGCACCTCTTGGACCGCAAGAAGGATTTCGCCGTCGCTCCGGGCTTCGCCAGAGATCCTGGCGCTTTGCCCCAAAGGTGCTGAAAATTGCGTCACACTACCGCGAAGTGCATCGGCAATCAGTCGTTTCAGGTCGCCCCAATTGCTGTCATCGGTCTTGATAACGGCCACTACCGCGCCTGAGACATCAACCATTTTCACACCAGGAATCGCAAATAGCGCTTCAGCCAAAGGGGCACCCTGCGCTGCAGAGGCATCGGGAAAGCTCGCCAGAGCACTGTCCTGCACGTCCCTGTCCAACACAAAGCGCATGCTGTGCGGATCAGCGGGCGAGGATTCCGCACGGATCCGCATCGAATCTGCTACTTCAGACATCTTCAACCTCGGTGGCCAACATGCGGCGCAGGTGACCAAAGGTGTAAATGCCCGAACTGTGGCCATCGCTGAAGCTAACACCTATTGCATAATTGCCAAGGCTCCAGATCCGGGTCGGCACGATGTTCTGCGGCACAGTCGTCGGATCCAGCACCGCGCGCCCGCTCATCTCATCGATACAGGCCGCACAGCGGCATGTCAGACGTAAATCGCGCACGTCGATCTGCTGGTCGTGGCCATCCTGCCAATGCAAGGCCAGAGTGCGCCCGTCGCGCCGATCCAGCGCTAAAGGAACTTCAGTAGCGCCACCCGCGTGGCCCGCATGGGCTGAAGGCTTTGGTTTGCTGGCGTCATCAGCCCAATGCCAGTCAAACGGCGTTGGAATTCCTTCGGTATCGCGCTCGCGGCCTGACAGGATCGCGGCAATGTCGCGATAGACTTCCGAAGCGGGTGCGTCAGGAAGGGCAATAACCAAAGGGCGGCCCTCATCGCCGCAATCCACGATTGCTGGATCAATCGGAATGGCACCGAGAAACGGGATGCCCAGGCTGGCCGCGATCTTGGCACCACCGCCTTGATGGAAGATGTGGGTGACCTCATTGCAAGATGGGCAGGTAAACCCGCTCATGTTTTCGACGATGCCGAGAATGGGCACTTTGACTTGCTCCATCATGCGAATGCCGCGTCGGGCGATTTTGAGGCTGACATCCTGCGGCGTGCTGACCACAACTGCTCCGGTCAGTGGAAAGCTTTGCGCTAAGGTCAGTTGCGTGTCGCCAGTGCCGGGAGGCAAATCGAGGATCAGATAGTCGAGCTTGCCCCAATCCACTTCGAGAATGAACATGCGCAGGTATTTAGATACCATCGGGCCACGCAAAATGGCGGGCTTATCGTCATCGGTCAGCATCCCCATCGACATAATTTTGATCCCATGCGCCTGTGCAGGGATCACCTTACCCGCTGGTGACATCGTGGGGGCTTTTCCAGTCTCGATCCCCAACATTCCAGGCACAGAGGGACCGTAAAGATCAGCGTCTACCAGCCCGACCACCGCGCCTTGCGCAGCTAAGGCCAGTGCCAGATTGGTGCTGACGGTGCTTTTACCCACACCGCCCTTGCCGCTGGCGACTGCAATGATCTGTCCAAGATGCGCCATACCAATGTCGCCAGCCGGGCTCGAGTTGGCTTGTGCTGTCGTCATAAGATTTCCTTTGATTTGAGGCTTGGCATCGCTGCTTTGCGGCTTTCGATTGCGGCGAAGTTGACGCAAAGACAGCCAAGATCGGTTGGATCCAATTCAGCGTCAACGCACGCACAATAGCTGACCGCGCCGCTGTCCGAAAAATGTCGGCAGTCGCCGCAGGTGCCAAAGGCGACGGTGCTGCGAATTTTGGCCAGCTCTCCAGCCAATGCGGGCAAAGCCAGCCGCAATGCTATGCGCAGCTTGCCCTCCAGCCGCTCAATTGCATCAGACAAGTTATGCAAAGGATCATAACGCATGATTGCCTGTCCGCTGTGTGTCAGCTCCAAGCGAACACTGCGACGGTCATCAACTGCCTGATGTCGGACAAGATAGTCCTTTTGCATCAGAGATTTAATAATTTGCGACGCAGTGCCCCGGGTCGTGGCATTAAAGCTGGCAAACGCTGACGGCGTCCGGGACAGTCGATTTGCGCGCGCGAAAAACCGCATGGCCGTCCATTGCGCTGCCGTCAGGTCTGATCCTGCATCGGCCCCGCGTGCTGCCCGCCCAAGATAGACGAGTAGTTCGGCGATTTCTTCAGTTGTGGTTGGACTGTCATTCATGGAGCTTTGATAGCGCTTCGAAACCTTATTGACAAGCAGTTCTTATCAATATTAGTATCGAAACGAAATCAAATGGGCAGAAAATGAACAAACCCTACACTCCGACGCGTACGGCCCGCAGACAAATACCGCGCCCAGAATTTCTGGACGCGCCCACCGAGGCACGGCTTGCTAGGTGCTGGCGCGACAAAGGCGATATTGCCGCACGGAACCGTCTGGTCACTGCGCATCAGGCACTTGCTATGGCGGCGGCCAGCCGAGCTGGTGGCAAAGGCCGCAAATTAGATAACGACATTCTACAACATGCAAATATAGGGTTGATAAAGGCGGCAGATCGCTTCGACCCCGACAAAGGTTTTCGTTTCTCCACCTATGCTGCTTGGTGGATCAGGGCGGAAATTCAAGACTACAAGTTCCATGGATGGTCCCTCGTAAGATTTCCCAATTCCACGCCCCACCGCAGGCTGTTTAATAATCTAAAACGTGTCGAAACCCAACTGGCCTCATCAGGCGAGGTCGCACCGGAACACCTTGTTGACCGGATAGCGACTGAGTTCGGAGTTAGGCCCGAAGAGGTTGTGTTGATGCAACAAAGACTAGCCGCTCCTGATGGGTCTCTAAATCGTCCCGTCGGTGCCGATGGCGGCACAACGCAACTGCAAGATCTGCTTAAGGATCCCGATGCGGACGTCGAAAAAGAAGTTGGCGCACGTTTGGACTCCCGGGCATTCTGGACGACAATGTCCACTCATCTGAACCGGCTGTCCAAGCGGGAACAGGAAATCATCATAGAAATCTATGTGTCTGAGACACCAAAAACGCTGGGTGCCTTGGGAAAAAGGTTTGGCGTCTCTCGTGAACGTATCCGCCAAATCCGCGAAGCCGCTCTTACCCGCCTGCGTGAGTCGTTTGCAGAAACAGCGGCCTCCTGATGGAGCCATAAACACAAACACCTGCAAATTTTGATTCCAAAAGTGCCATGCTAATTGCACCTCACTTATAGACCGGTCTTGTTGCGTTTAGGTCCCGATACATGTGATCGCTACATTTTCCGGTGCTCACGCAAAGTAAATGGCCTATTTAAAGGATGCTTTATATGATCCCATTTTTGCGTTCGCGCGGACAGCTGTATTTCGGTGGGTGTTGTCAGACAAAGTCCAACACGTCCCAAAGTACCACGATCACACAAATCTATGAAGCGCAGATTTGAAACCACTCTGTGAGAGCAGTTGTACGTTTTTGCTTGAAGGATTGCTTGCTTTCTAATTGACGATCTACAACGCCAATCTCACGAAAAGCCGCGCCATAGGATGCCAGCTTGTCTGTCGTGATGATCTTGGGTGATCCATGCTTTCGCATTATTTTTATCAGGAACTTCTTCGCTGTAGCCTTGTTGCGTCGTTTTGTAACATAGCATTCAAGAACCTCACCTTCATGATCAACAGCACGCCACAAGTAAAAGCGTTCTACATTTATTTTCACAAAGACTTCATCCAGGTGCCACTGCCAGTTCGAATGTTGCCCTGCCCTCTTCTTACGGATTTCTCCCGCGAACTTTGACCCAAAACGTTCAACCCAAAACCGAACTGTTTCGTGAAAGATATCGACGCCGCGTTCATGCAAGATGTCTTCCACCTGACAAAAACTCAATGGATAACGTATGTAATACATCACTGCCAATCGGATGATTTCAGGTGAAGTCTTGAAGTATTTAAAGGGAGAACATGTTGTCATTTACCAAAAATAGGGATCAACCGAAAAACCGTCAAGTTTGTCTGACAACACCCAAAAAAGACTACAGCGTATAATACAAACCGCTAGGAGGTAATAATTATGAATACGCAACAACATTTATTAAAGTTCGAAGCTGTTTTGGCTCATTGTGAACAGCGATTGACTGAGCCGTCTCTACAAGCTGCGATGAAATATGGCCGTGCAATGGAATTTTTGACAGCCGCAACAAACTCTCGCAATCGGGTGAGCTTTTGGCTGAGATATTGCTGCCGAAACATGCCTAACTTAGTCACCACCTCAGATTGGTCTTTTCTTTCTGGTAGCCCGTTATACGGCAAAACCTAAAGAATCTTGCCCACGTAGTCCGTCATATCAATGTGATTATTTTAATTGATTTGGCAAAAATTTAATGCCAAAATACTCATATCAGTTGTTCAAATATGGCAGAAAGTAAATGGAAGTCAGTGTTCGTGATAATAACGTCGACCAAGCTCTTCGGGTCTTGAAGAAAAAGCTACAACGCGAGGGTGTGTTTCGTGAAATGAAGCTCAAGCAACATTTTGAGAAACCATCTGAGAAAAAGGCTCGTTATGCGAAAGAAGCAATTACGCGTCAGCGTAAGCTCGACCGTAAAAAAGCTGAGAGCAACGGATGATTATTCTGCAGATTTAGCGAATAATCTCTCTGTAAAAACCCACAGGTCACCACCTCAGATTGGTCTTCTCCTTCTGGTGGCCTGTATTGATAGCGAAACCCATAGAAGCCTGCTCACGTAGTCTATCCAATTTAGCGACCATGAGTTCCTCTCTGCGTGTGCCCATGCGTTTTTCTACGTCCTGCACCATTGCAGCAACCCGGTATTAGTAAGGGTGCTGTCAGACAAATGCGAACTCGCATCAGATTGCTAGCGCAGCCTAAATATATGCGCTCAATAATTGACGCCACTCAGCGAGAGCAGCGGCACGGTTCAGCTTGAAATTGGTGCGTGAATAGAGATGGCGTTCTTGCAGGCCCACACCGCCAACCTAACCCCACACCCAGCCCCTGTTGCGCCTTTAGCGGACCAGAGGTGGCCTAGAGAGGTGAATGGGGGGTTGGTTTTATGTAGCGAAATGGAGAATGTTTTGTCATTAGGCGAGGTTGCAAAGTCGTCCTGCCCGTCTCAAGCGGTTTTGTCTGACAGAGCCGTGCCGATTCTGACCTGAGTGAGATGCAAAGGCACTGACCTCAGTATTCTGGCACACCAAGTACTGCGCCAATATCATCTACTGTTGAACCACAATCATGAAAAATCTCAGACAAGTCGTCCAAAACATCTTTAACAAAATGGATGTAGTGACCATCCTTTTCTTTTACTAACCGTTCAAGCCGTTCTACTTTTTTAGCCGCTTGAGCAAGGTCGGCTTTCAAAAACTTGATTTCCCGCATCGTGTTACCTTCTCCCACAATATGAGGCCAAACGTTACGAATAAATATTTTCAAAGCAACAACTTTCGTTTTGCATTCCAAGAGCGAATGACCCACTTTCAGATTTCCGAAAGTTCCTCCTCGTTATCTGGAAGGCAGCTGTCAAATTAGTGAGAACAAGCATCAGATTGCTGACTCAACCTAAATCTATGCGCCCAATAATTGACGCCACTTGGCGAGAGCAGCAGCACGGTTTAGCTTGAAGTTGGTGCGTGAATAAAGATGGGGTTCCTTGTTGAAATGGTTCTGAATTGAAGCGTGGATGGAGACGAATTTCTGCAAGGTTGCCGTTGGCTTATACCCTCAATTGAAACCGCGTGACGCACACGTCCATACAAACCCACTTGTTTCATCCTCGCCCTCGGTAAATAGAGAGCTTAACACTGATGGAGTTTTACTCCGGCCAACCAGAAAATCCAGCCGCTTCTGTGAGGGATTATTGCACCGGCGTTCTCAGTTTTGTCATTGGGAATGGTTACAAATTAGCCCTGCCTGCTTCAAGCAAGTTTAATCTGATAGTGCCACGATTGGTGTTTTTCAAAATGCAAGTAAGGGCTTTGAAACTAATCAAAGCCCCTAAAATTTTTAGCCGAACATGTCTGCAGTTATGCCTGCATACCAACCTTCGGATTCTTCGTAGGTCGCTTTGCGCACATCCGCGGTTTCGCCTGTGGCAGAGATGAAACCATCAACCTTTGCGATCTTTTCATCGGTCGCTTCATAAGTCGCACCAACTTTCACGCCATCATTGGTATTAATTAACGACCAGCATGTGTTCGAGAACTTGGCTGGGAAGACTCGAGACCCTGTCAAAGCCCCACGCACCGCATTGGCGCAGACCTTCGCCTGGCTATTTGCAGAGAAGCCGGACTTTGGCATATCACCCTGTTGAGAGGCATCGCCCAGAACATAGACATCCGCATCCGCTTTGGTGGACATATCAATGGCGTTGACCGGAGCAAACTTGCCGTCCGTCACACCGGTCAATTCGGCAATGCGACCCGCTTTCATGGCTGGGATCACGTTGCAGACATCGACCTTGGTCACTTCACCATCAATCGTAACAGTCATAGCACTTGGATCAACCGACACATTGCCGCCGCCGAAGTCACTCCCAATCCAGTCGATCATACCGCTATAGTGTTTTGCCCAACCTTCTTGGAACAACCCTTGCTTCGAGAATTTCGGCTTAGGATCGGCCACAATGATTTTTGCGGTCGGGTTGTTGGCTTTCAGATAATGCGCAACCATCGATACCCGCTCGTAGGGTCCAGGAGGACAACGGTAGGGATTTGGTGGCGCAACCATTGCGAATGTGCCGCCCTGTGGCATCGCTGCGATTTGCGCTTTGAGCAATTCGGTTTGCGAGCCGCCTTTGTAGGCATGTGGCATTGCGTTTTGCGACGACAGGTCCCAGCCCGAAACAGCACCTTCCAAAAAGTCGATCCCAGGGGATAGAATTAACTTGTCATAGGG
>Ga0209192_10002799_pt1 | contig 12236 bp, 18 predicted proteins | sample ArcticOcean_MG_C_11_FD_187433 | JGI IMG/M metagenome (GOLD analysis project Ga0209192, IMG submission 187433) | Marine microbial communities from western Arctic Ocean - ArcticOcean_MG_CB2_154 (SPAdes) (version 2) | ecosystem: Environmental > Aquatic > Marine > Oceanic | place: Arctic Ocean... | reverse complement strand
ACAAGGATTTACCTTCTAAAGTAGAAGACGAATTACTAGGTTGGGCATCACAAACTGGTGAAGTCGGTGGTAAAGACGATGCAGAAGACTTCATAATGTCAATCCTTGATGAATCAACAATTTCAGAGAACTATAGAGTTCTTGCAAAACATGGTATGGGTGCAGAGACTAAGAACTCAATTAAAGTTGGTACAGAAGTAGATTACTACCAAAAAGATGGTGCCAAGTACATGGGTAAAATCACCAAGATGACTCCAAAAGGTTACATCGTAAGAGACGACAAGACTAAGAAAGAACATGAGTTCACATACCACGACAGAAATGCAGCCAAGAAACTTCTAAAACAAGGTGATAACCTTGGAGAAGGTTCAATGGAAGGACAGAAATTAACTGGACAAGAGGTTTCTACATACTTCAGAAAGAACCCAACGAAAGATAAGGACACCAAGAAAGCTATCGAGATTGCACTTGACCATGGTGGTGCAATGAACTATGCAATCAAACAGATTGAAAAGTTCAAAAAAGGATTCTCTAAGAAGAAAGAAGTACAGAAAGCACTCCAGTACGCAAACGAAGAAGTTAAGTACAAACTAAATGTAGGTGTTGTATTCACTGAAGACACACACCCATGTAAAGGTCTATCAGAAGATGACCCATGTTGGAAAGACTACAAACAAGTAGGAATGAAGAAGATGAATGGAAAAGAAGTTCCGAATTGTGTTCCTAAAGAAGGTGTTATGGACGATGAACCACTAAAAGACAAGTATCCTTTCCAAAAGAAATTCTCAGTAGAGAGTACTTTCAGAGAAATGTTCGAAGAAGAACTGAAGGAAGAAACGATTGTTTATAAAGTTAAAGGTATACAGAAACCTGAAACAGATAAGTTTAACCAGTCTGCAAAGTTGATGAAGTTAAAAGTATCATTCAAGAAAGAAGGTAGTGATACTCATGTAACTATGACTGGTAATAAGAAACAGTTAAGAGACTTTGACTCAGTTGCAAGAGGTAAATCTTCATACGGTGACCCTTCAACAATAACACATTTTGACGAGAAATAACATGAAATCATTAGTGCAAATAATCAAAGAACGTAATGCAGAAAAACTATTAGAAGCCGCACCAAAGATGAAAGGTGTTTCTATAAAGGGGTCTGAAGTCACGGGCCTAAGAGCTAAAGATGGTAAATTGTATAGTGCAAAACCACTAATTAGTGGTGGTAAACTATCGTATAGGGTTGAAGATGAGTTTGGTGGATTCGATACTATCCCACTTAAAAAGTTTGCAGCGAAGTTTGGATAAACATGAAAACTTTCAAGGATATAGCTATCCATGAGACCGTTGATAGCCTACAAGAGACTAACACTAATATAACCGACAATCCCTTTAGATTGGGTTCTATGATGTATTTTGAGGTCATTAAAGAAGCAAGGAAGAGACTTGCAGAAGGAAGATTTAGACTTACTGAAGTAGATAGACAAATCATTGAGACGGATTTAGGTGAATTTGAAATCTATGAGGGTAATATGGTACCATTAGATTGTCCTATGATACTGGAAGAAGATGAAAAGGAACCTAAATTGAACTCACCTAAAGTCGGTGGTTCAAAGAAGTATTATGTTTACGTCAAAGACGGAGACAAGATTAAAAAGATAACATGGGGAGACACTACAGGACTTAAGGTCAAGTTAAACAACCCCGAAGCACGAAAGAGTTTTGTTGCAAGACATAAATGTGACACTAAGAATGACAAAACCACTGCAGGATATTGGGCATGTAGATTGCCGTATTATGCAAAACAGTTAGGTTTAAGTGGTGGTGGAAGCTTCTTTTGGTAAACCATATATACTAGTATGGAAAAGGAATTATATCACACCTTTAGTGAAGGTGAAAGAAAAGCAGAAGTATTTAAGACAGTAAAGGGTTTTGAAGTAGAGTTATACGAAAAGGATGATTGGAGTGCAACTAGAAAGGTGCATGGTCATTCAGAAACATATGCAGAGAATACTGCAGAGAATTGGGTTCAAGGTATATTTGACCTAGAACCACCTGTAAAAGAGGGTAGTTTTTATGGATACCGACAGAGGTCAGATAACTACTATGAAGGTGACGACTAAACCTTACAGTGAAGAGGTTATAGAACAACACGGAACAGGAGTTAAGTTCATAATTAGAACTTTCACTGATTCGGTTGAAGAAGACGAACTGGTCTGGCATAGGGACAGAGAGTCACGACTTGTACATGTATTATCAGGAACTAACTGGAAGCTTCAGTTAGATGATAAACTTCCTGAAGTGTTAGAGGTGGGTATGACATACAGAATACCTAAAATGGGGTACCATAGACTGTTAAAAGGACAGAATAACTTGGTACTTAGAATTCAAATTACATAAATAAACATATGAGTTTTAAATCAGAAAATTGGAAAGAAATACTGCAACAGGTTCGTACTGGAATTCAGGAGAACACAGTTGTTAAAACCGAAGATGACATCATCTCAGAGGAGATTGATGCGCTATTGGAAAACTTTGATGTACCTGTACTACAAGAGGTCACTGATAAAGAAGTTGATGCATTAAAGAAATTGTCTAAGGACATGCAGTCAGTTCTAAAAGGATATCAGTCTATTGTAAAGATGGGTGACAAAGAACTTAAGGACAGTAAGTATAATAAAGATTATGAAGCAGTCCTAAAAGCAAGAGACACCATTTTCACTTTGATTGGTAAAGTAAACACTCAAAAGATTTTAAATAAAGAAGAAGTCGAAGTAGAAAAAGAGTCTACAGCAGAAGAAGTGATTGAAGCTTTAGAAAAGGACATATCTGTTGGTAAACTTACTGAAAAAAACATGTTAGGACGACTTGCAAAATCAATGGAACTTAACGAAGAAAACAAAACTAAACTATTCGATTATTTCGATAAGGGAGAACTAGAACAATGAGTTTCACAGGATACAAATTAGGATTAACGGATTCGTTAATCGAAGCATCAAAAAAAATTGCAGAAGGTTCTGCAGAATATAAAAAGTTCTTTGACGGTGTGTTAAAGAAGTTTGGAGTTACATCACCCGATGAATTAGAAGGTGATAAGAAGAAAGAATTCTTTGATTACATCGATAACAACTGGAATAGTGATTCAGAAGCTGGTAAAGACGGTAAGAAAGAATCAGTTAAAGAGGGTGAATTACCACCTGCATTGCAAAAAGCAATAGATAAGAAAAAAGAAAAAGAATCGGACTCAGAGTAGATAATACTATGGAAAGAGTTGACGCTAGATACAAGACCTTTAAAGAGAAAATTAAAAAACTCGGTTATATGAAAGGTGAGGCCAAAAAGGTTAATGCCGTCATGGAAAAGGTTGCAGACTTCGGAATGATGTCTGATGCAGGGAACCAAAAGGTTGCTCGTGCAGTTGCAAAGGCAAAAAACGAAAAAGAATTGAAAGTTCTTCTTAATAAAATCAGTTCAATGGCTGGTGGGAAGTATAAAGAAGCTGAAGAAGAAGATGTTATCCAAAGAGCAGTTTGGGCATTATCATCAACAGCAGTAGGTATGCAGTTAAGACCTGATGCAAATATGTTAACTCAGTTAGCATCTATTCAGGATACTGGAAAAGATACAGAAATCAGAACAGACGACATGAAAAAAATGAAGTTGAAAGCTGATGATGCATCTAAAGTATATGATATATTAATGAAAATTAAGAGTACGGAAAGGTCTAAATACCTACGACTTTTACAGAAAGATATAAAATCTTTCAAAACAACTTATAACGCAATCCTAAAGGTTGCTAATAGATAAACGGAGAAAATAAAATGGCACTATGGGGACACACTTCAGGAACAGAATCTAAACCAAATTGGTTATCTGATGCTGAGAAAACAAAAACACAAGCAAAACCACACGGATGGGAATTAGCAACAACAGTAGGTTCTAGAGTTAGAACTGAAACACTTGTTGCAATGAAAAACTTTACCGTTGCACTTGGTGCTGCTGACATTACTGATATTGATTGGATTTCAACTGCACATGACGTGTCTGCTGGTTCAACACTATCTGCAAAAGTTATATTCAACGAAGCAGTTGACGTAACAGGAACACCTACACTTTCAGTACTTAACGGTAATGAAGGAACAGGAACAGGAAGAGGCCCACATTCATTAACATATGCTAGTGGAACTGGTACTAACGAACTTACATTCAATCTAGTAGTTGCAGCTGCATCAGCGTCAATCGCTGCTGACGATGTACTTACAATTGGTGTTAACCCTGTTGCACTTGCTGGTGGAACGATTAAGGACAAAGGAACTGCTACTGTAAGTACAATTACTTCTGTTGTTGGAATCGGAACTGCTGCTGGTAACGTAACTGCAGTTGCATAATTTAATAATTAGTTTATAAAGGATAGAAAATGGCATACACTTCAGAGTTTAGTACTTCGGCATTAACAGATGCAGAAAAGAATTTAATTTGGACTGCAGAGAATATAGAAAGACTAGAAGCTCAGGGGATTCTTCATGGTGCAGATGATGCCGCAAAGAAGACTGCTTATTTTGACGAACACGATAGATTACTTACATTCCCAAATAGTTTTATTTGGAAGTACTTAAATGACGGTGCATTCGTTGGATTTAGACTCTTAGTAGAACCTAAAAAGGTTATGTTTGGTGAATTTGTCAATGCATTACCCGATGACGAATTTAGTTCATGTTGGAGTGATGATGGAATTGATAAAGCGAAAACACTCGCTTGGTCAGTTTGTTATAACCCAAAACTAATTGCACTAGATGCTAATTATGCAGACACATCAATGGTTACTATGTCAGGTCTTATGACTGAAGCAGAGACTTTAAAACTTTGGGAAGAAGATAGTGATGTTCATGGACTTTCGAATGTTGATTCAATGATGGAGTATATGAAGACTATTGGTAAAGATAAATCGTTTATCTTCTTAACTGGTAATACACAAAAAGCATTCCATAAAAATCAATTGGTTTCAGAAGGTAATGGTGCTCATGTATTTCAGTATAATCAAATAGCAGGATGTCCTATGATTGTATTGGGTGTTACAAACCAAACTTCTTTCTACAGTTCATTGACAACTCCCAACAAAGGATGGGATTTAACTTAAGGTACAAAATATGAAAATTAAATTATTAGGTTCAGAAGCAGCTTGTGGAGTATCTACAGGTAACGGTTCAAACTTTGGTTTGACATCTGCAGTGAGACTACACAACAGTGGTGCCACTGCGAGAGTAGTAACAGTAGAGACCTCTGCTAACGTAACAATTGGTACATTTACACTAGGTGTAGGTGCATCGGAAGTAGTTCAAAAGAATCCGACAGACGAAGTATTCGCTGCACATGCAGAAATACTCGGTGTTGGAATCGCACAAATAGGATAATAATATGAAAAAGTTTAGAGATTTTATAATAGAAGACCATGATGGTAGTGGTGCCGCAGGTTTATCATCAACACCAAAACCTTATGATTTGGATAGTGCAGAAGTAAAAGCAAAGATTAATGCAATTCTTGGACACACTGCAGTGTCAGAATATCTTAATCCTAAAGCTGCATTGAAACAAATTGAAGCAAAACTTCATCAATTAGGTCTTTCAACTACTGAAACTGGTGCAATTGACCACGGTGAATTTACAGAATCAGGAACACATACTATTGGGTTCACTAGATATGGTGACCAGTTTGGTAAGTCAGTGGATACACCATTCGATGAGTTCGAAACTAAAACTGAAACCCTAAATTTAACTGTTAAACTTGAGAAGTTGCAGACAGGTTCATTTAAGGTATACGGTTCAATCTAACCCAACCCCTACATTATGGAAGAAATATGAAGATAACTAAAGTTACCTCTCCGCCTAAAACCCTCCTCTCTTTTGAGGAGACATCCTACCCAGTAGAAAAAGAACTCCAACCCGATGATGTTGTAGAGATTTTCAACACTCCTTTAACAGGTGCATATAACTGGGACTATACAGTCCAAGACGATAGAATCAAGAAACTATATGAACTTGGTAAGTCAAAGAACTGGAATGCAGAAAAGGATATCAATTGGGATGAACCCAATGGTGATGAAAATCCTATGGTACATCAGTTCTTCCATAATGAATGGAAACACCACGAAGGTTATTCAAACCTATCAGATGAAAAACAAAAAAGTTTTGTTAAAGACTTACAACACTGGACACTCTCACAATTACTACATGGTGAACAAGGTGCATTATTAGTTGCATCTCAACTTGCATCATGCGCTCCCACTTTCAATGCAAAACTATATGCAGCTTCACAAACATTCGATGAAGCAAGACATGTAGAAGTGTTCAACAAATACTTACAGACAAGAGTAGGTAAGATATTTTCTGTAGGTGCTCCTCTAAAATCCCTATTGGACAAAGTATTGACCGATGAAAGGTGGGATTTAAAATTCATAGGAATGCAGATTATTATTGAAGGTCTTGCACTTGCAATTTTCAATACTATAAGGTCTACAACTCAAGACCCAGTGTTAAGGAATATTCTTACACTAGTAATTAGAGATGAAGCTAGACATGTTACCTTTGGAGTTAATTACCTAGAAAAGTTTGTTAAAACACTTACCCCTGAAGAACTCGTAGAGAGAGAAGACTTCTGTTTAGAAGCATGTAATGTGTTGAGACATAGATTTAAACAATTTGAATGTTGGGAACACTATGGTTTCGATGTAGAAGAGACTGCAATATGGTACGAGGGTACTGCATTGAATAATCAATTCCAAGAACTCCTTTTCACTAGAATCGTCCCTAACCTAAAAAAGGTTGGACTCTTACCCGACAGACTTATGGAAGAGTACGGAAAATTAGGTGTACTGAAGTTTGCAGACGGTGAGTCTGATTATGAAACTTCATGGGATGAGTTGAATGCACCCCTAGAAATTGTTGTATAAATACTTTTACAAACAAACTAAATTATAATATTATGGGTCTTTTTGATAAAATAAATGCAAAGAATTTTACAGCCTTTGCAATGAAACACTACGATGACCCTCAATGTTCAGACATTGAGGAATTCCAAGAAGACTTAAGACGGTTTAGATACCTCAAACGACTTCTTCATAGATACCATGAAAATGGTGAACTAAGAGAACGTCTCATGTTGAATCATCTTATATGCATATTCAATGTATTTGGTTATGATGCATGTATGAGGATGTTGGAGTTTAAGATTAAAGATGGGAATTACTGGTCTTCAATCAAAACAATGTTACTCTATCTTGGGTATGTCGATGAGTCATTTAAACTAGACTCAGTTGTAGACCTTACCCTTGCATCGAGACTTAGAGAATTATAAAACACGCCCGTATAGCTCAGTTGGTAGAGCACTTCACTTGTAATGAAGATGTCACGAGTTCGACTCTTGTTGCGGGCTCCATTTCTTAAGGTAGAGGTTTAAAACAACCTAAATAGTTATATGGCAATTATAGACACAATCATAGTATTCAAAATCCTTAAAATGTTGGTAACACCATTTAATAAATTTGATGCGTTCAAATTTGGACTTATTGATAAGAATGGACTAAGACTCAAGGACAAGACCCCGTCAAATTCTGCAGAAGAGTCCTCTATTAATGCACTACATCGTTTAGTGTTTAATCTTAAACGTATTATTCAAAAGGTACCCTTTGGTAAGACTGCGTTTGCTTCATATGCAATTGCAATTGCATTGTTGAAGGAAGAGTGCAAACTAAGTTCTGAAGAAACAGAACAACTATGTGAGAAGTTTTACACTCACATAAAAGAAAATGGTGCATTCTATCCCACAATGTTGGATGAAGTTATAGAACTGAATGAATTGCATAAGGGAAATGTATATAATCTGAAAAGAGATTTAGAACAAGGTACCATATTATTTCAAAATAAAACTCCAGTACATATAGTTGAAGAACTAAGTACAATATTTGGAGTTAAAGTATATGTGGGTTATGTAAATAACGAACACAGGGTATTGGTGACATCAGATGACTTACGATAAGAAAAAAAGAGACGAAGAAAACAAGAAACAATGGGAAGATGCAGCGATGAATGCGACTGGAAGTGCAGTATCGACAGATGTACCTATTGTCAAAAAGAAGAAGAAACAAGTACCATCAAAGATATTTGATTTGATTTCTAGAAGATAAATTATGAAATGGTTGAATTACCTAGCCCTAGGTACCTCTATTGGAATTGCAGTAATAGCTGCATACTTTTCCGTGTTAGGACTTGCAACAATATTTGCAGGTGCATACCTGAGTGTTGTCGTGATGGCAAGTGTACTAGAGTTTGGTAAGTTAGTTACTGCAGCCTACATCCATTTACTATGGGATAAGTTAAACTACCAAAAATGGTATCTAGTGACCAGTGTCATAGTGTTAATGTTAATCACATCACTAGGTATCTTTGGATTCCTATCTAAAGCAAACATCGACCAAACACTACAAGGTGACTCCTTCTCATTAGAGATGTCCATCATAGAGAAACGTATCAGTGGTGAGGAAGGTAAACTAAAACGTCTAGAGACCCGTCTAGAGGGACTAGACACCATCATTGCAACTGCACAACCCAAAGACCGTAACTACATTGACCGTAGACAAAAAGAAGAAAGGGGGTTGATTGCTGAGGACATGGATGGTATAATAGACCAAGTGGTTGCATATAATGAAGAGTTGATGCCACTAAAAAGAGAACAATTGAAACAAGAAGGGGAGATTGGCCCTATCAAGTACATTGCAGAGGTAATTTATGGTCAAGAAGAGTCTGTCAAGTACCTTGACAACGCAGTAAGATGGGTCATTTTTGCACTTATCTTTGTGTTTGACCCACTTGCAGTGTTACTATTGATTAGTAGTGTAGGGTTAATTGCAAGAAAAAAGGAAGAAGAAAAACCCGTTATAAATGAAACAAGATATGTGATTCAAGTCCCAAAAAAGGGTGGATTGGAATCATTAAAGAATAAATAATAAGTTAAACAAACTAGGAGATTAACATGTCAGAAGTCGATATCGAAGCAAAGCTAGCTTCATTGAAAGAATTGGAACCTTTATTGGTAACAGAGGAAGATTTTTTACCTGAGCAACTAGCCTCAGCAAAGGAATCACACGCAGTTGCACATCAAGGATGGTTAGATAAAGTGACCAAACTTGAGTCACAAATTGCAGATTTGAATGCCGAACCTGCACCACAAGTGCCAGACGAAAGTTAAGAAATACCTCTAGACAATATCATGGGTATCATGTATAATGGTACTTATGATATGGTTAGAAAAAAAATACTTAAGTATGGTAATGTCCTCATTGGACAATGCCAAATGGAAGGGTGATACCACCCTTAACCACTCGTGTCTCTATTGTGGAGACTCTCAAAAGAATGCATATAAAGCTCGTGGATACCACTTTGTGGTAGACCAAAGTTTTGTCTATAAATGTCATAATTGTGGTAAATCTACATCATCAATTAACTTCTTAAAAGACAACTTCTCTATGATTCATAAGGAGTATATGAAGGAGTGGATGAAGGAAAAGGGAGTCAAACCAAAGAAACATGCAAGTGGACATAAAATGCCATCTGCTAACAGTTTTAAGTTTGTACCACGAACAGATATCCTAAATAAGAATGATATTATGAGTGAAGAAAATCTTAAGATTTTGATGAAACCGTGTAGTGAAGTTGCAGTTGCAAGGAAGTATCTAGAAGATAGAAAGATACCATCCGAGCATTACAGTAGTCTATATTACACACCAACACCTCAGAACTTAAGTTTCTTATCACCTAAGTATAAAGACCGAGTTCTTGGAACAGACCCAAGAATCGTATTACCTTTCTATAGTGAGGAAGGGGAACTCATAGGTCTAAGTGGAAGAGCCATTAACGACTCACCACTAAGATATTTAACTATGAGATTCCGAGATGATTTGCCACTCATCTTTAATTTACATAACGTGGACAAAACTAAAACTATCTTCGTGACTGAAGGGCCTATAGATAGTTTATTCCTACCCAACTCTATTGCAGTTGCAGGTAGTGACTTCAAAAAGATTGACGATGTCATTAAAGACAATGCAGTTTTGATATTTGATAATGAACCAAGAAACAAGGAAATACTTAAGAAACTAGAAGAAGTAATTGACCTTGGTTATAGTGTGGTGATTTGGAATGATAAAAGACTGGATGGATTAAAAGATATCAACGATATGATAAAAAACGGGTTGACCGTAACTGAAGTAATTGATATAATAGACAAATGCACTTTCCACGGCCTTAGTGCAAAAGCAAAATTTATGGAGTATAAGAGGATATGATGTCGGTTATTAAAGTTTTAAAGTCAGATGGGTCAAAGGTCGATATAGAACTCCACAAAATTCACAAGATGGTAGAGAAAGCCTGTAAAGATATTACAGGTGTTTCTGAATCTATGGTAGAAATGAATAGTGGACTACAGTTTTATGATGGGATTACAACAAAAGATGTACAAAGTATACTAGTAAAATCTGCAAGTGATTTGATATCACTTGAAAATCCAAACTACCAATTTGTTGCAGCCAGACTGTTACTCTTTGGAGTACAGAAAGTAGTGTTCAATACCAAATGGAAGGACAATGAAATCTATCCATCTCTTGGTGATATTATTGATAGGAATATCAAACAGGGTGTGTACGATAAAGACATTCTTAATCACTACTCAAAAGAACAGATTGCAGAGTGCAACAAATACATCAGACATAACCGTGACTTAACTTTTACCTATGCAGGTCTACAACAGATTGTGGACAAATACCTAGTACAAGATAGAAGTAACGGAGAGATATTTGAAACACCTCAGTTCATGTATATGTTAATTGCAATGACACTGTTTAAGTCATATGGAGAGAATAGAGTTGAATACATCAGAAAGTATTACGATGCAATATCCCAGTACAAGATTAACATTCCAACACCCATTATGGCAGGGGTGCGTACACCCTTACGGCAGTTCGCATCATGTGTACTCGTTGATTCAGCAGATTCCCTCGATTCAATCTTTTCGAGTGACATGGCAATCGGAAGATATGTTGCACAAAGAGCTGGTATTGGAATTAATGCAGGAAGAATACGAGGACTTGGTTCAAGGATTCGTGGTGGAGAAGTACAACACACTGGTGTGATACCTTTCCTTAAGAAGTTTGAAGCAACAGTAAGAAGTTGTACTCAGAACGGAGTTAGAGGTGGAAGTGCAACAGTACATTTCCCAATATGGCACCAAGAGATAAGAGACATCCTTGTACTCAAAAACAACAAGGGAACTGAAGATAATAGAGTAAGAAAACTGGATTACAGTATTCAGATATCAAAACTATTCTATGAAAGATTTATGAAGAACGAGGACATTACATTGTTCTCACCACATGATGCACCAAAGTTATATGATGCATTTGGAACCGATGAGTTTGACGAATTATACGAAAGGTATGAACGTAAAAGTAGTGTTCCAAAGACGAAGATATCTGCTAGAGAATTGTTTACGGACTTATTAAAAGAACGTGCAGAGACAGGACGAATCTATATTATGAATATAGACCATTGCAATTCTCACAGTAGTTTTACAGACAAGATTAACATGAGTAATCTATGTCAAGAGATAACATTACCAACAGACCCAATCAGTCACATTGATGGAGAAGGAGAGATTGCATTGTGTATTTTAAGTGCAATCAATGTGGGTATAGTCAAGATGGAAGAACTTAGTGAAATGTGTGACCTTGCAGTAAGAGGACTAGAAGAGTTAATTGATTACCAAGAGTATCCAGTTGTAGCTGCAGAAAGGTCAACACTTGCAAGAAGGTCATTAGGAATTGGATATATTGGTCTTGCACATTTCCTTGCAAAGAACAAGGTTAAGTATGATGACCCCGAAGCACATAGACTAGTGCATGAGTTATCAGAGAAGTTCCAGTACCATTTACTATGTGCATCTAATCAGATTGCATCAGAGAAGGGTGCATGTGAATACTTCAACAGAACTAAGTATGCACAAGGACTATTACCTATCGACCACTATAAGAAAGAGGTTGATGACATTACCCCAAATGAGTTAAAAGAAGATTGGGAAAAACTAAGAGTACGAATCAAGGTGCATGGACTAAGACACTCCACCCTTACTGCACAGATGCCATCAGAGAGTTCCTCAGTGGTCTCTAATGCAACGAATGGGATTGAACCACCAAGAGACT
>Ga0209192_10002793_pt1 | contig 12242 bp, 12 predicted proteins | sample ArcticOcean_MG_C_11_FD_187433 | JGI IMG/M metagenome (GOLD analysis project Ga0209192, IMG submission 187433) | Marine microbial communities from western Arctic Ocean - ArcticOcean_MG_CB2_154 (SPAdes) (version 2) | ecosystem: Environmental > Aquatic > Marine > Oceanic | place: Arctic Ocean... | reverse complement strand
CCCAAAAAGAGATTTTATCTGAGTTACACAAGAACGCAATTTTAACTGCAATTTTGTCACATAAAAACATATTAATTGTTGGCGGAACGGGCAGTGGTAAAACCACATTTGCTAACGCCATCATTGACGGTATAGCAGAACACTGCCCAAATGATCGTCTTATTATTATTGAAGATACAGCCGAGTTGCAATGCAGTGCAACTAACGTTGTCACGCTTAGATCTAGTGATAACGTCTCCATGAACCAATTACTTCGAGCGACAATGAGGTTGAGACCTGATCGCATCTTAGTCGGTGAAGTGCGTGGCCCAGAAGCGCTGGCGTTGCTAAAGGCTTGGAATACGGGTCATCCGGGAGGGCTAGCAACGGTTCATGCAAACAGCGCGTCAGCGGGGTTGATACGCCTAGAACAGCTGATCGCTGAATCGGGGGCTTTGGCCTCTACTCATTCTCTAATTGCTGAGGCTGTAGATCTCATTGTTTTTATTGAAAAATATAATAAGGGCCGACGTATTAAAACGGTGGCAACAGTCAATGGTTTGACTGATACTGGCGATTACATCATCAATCCTATTTAAACCTAAAAAAGAGAGTAAAAATGAATAACCCGTTAATAAAATTCCTGGCGTTGATGTTTTTATCAGCATTGGTTTTAGAACCTGCGTTAGCGGGAAGCACGACAGGAATGCCATGGGAAGGGCCTATTGACAAGCTCGTAAGCTCGATCACAGGCCCAGTAATGTTTGGTATATCGGTTCTCGGTGTCGTCGTCGCCGGCGCAATGCTTGTGTTTGGTGGTGAACTAGGGGATTTCACTCGTAAGGTCATTATGTTGATTTTAGCCATTGCATTAGCTTCAAGTGGTACAACCGTTCTCGCCATCTTGTTCGGCAATAGTGGTGCTGTAATGGGGTTGTATGTCTGAACAACAACCACTTAACTTGTTCCCAATTCACCAATCGCTTAGTAAGCCTGATTTGGTTTTTGGTTGCGAACGTCAGTTATTGCTTTTTTCGGGAATGATAACGACCATTTTGGTTGTCGTATTAATGAATATGATTGCAGCCATAGTGGGAATGGTATTTTGGTTTGCTGCAATTGGTGTATTGAGAGCTATGGCAAAATCAGATCCAGCCACAAGCAAAGTATATTTGCGTCATATCAGATATACGGCGTATTACCCAGCGCACTCAACACCGTTCACCAATAGCGCCATTCATAGGAGGTAGGTCATGAACAGTTTAAAACAATACCGGTCTGCTAAATTGGCTTTCCCAGACTTATTGAACTGGGCTGTAGTTGTGGCTGACGGTATTATTTTAAATAAAGACGGAAGTCTACTGACTGGGTGGAAATACACTGGACAGGATTTATCGTCAGTTTCATTTGCTGAGCGTAATTATATCGCGTCCATCGTTAATTCAGCATTAGCGCAACTTGGCTCAGAGTGGGTGCTCCATCAAGATGCTACGCGCAAACCCGTCAGCGCCTACAGTCCACTCAACAAAAGTGCTTTTAATGACCCAATTACAAGGTTAATTGATGCCGAAAGGCGTGAACATTTTGAGTCTGAAGATACTCATTTTGAAAGTCATTATGCGTTCTATCTCACGTATTTACCTGCCAAAATATTGTCCAGCAAGATGACTGAGTTAATGTTTACTGATGCAGCTACGGTTGGTGAGAAAACGGTGGCTGATAGAGCCCTTCAGAAATTCAAACAGGCCATTAATGACATAGAGGATCGCCTTAGTAGTGTTGTTGAATTATCACGGATGACGGGAATGCCATACACATCTGATAATGGAACTGAACACGTTGTTGACGTACTGTTAACACATTTGAATGAAACACTGTGTGGTGACAGCCATCCGATAAATTTACCATCGTGTCCGATGTTTATAGATAGCATCATTGGTGGTTATGAATTCTACACAGGTATTGTGCCGAGGTTAGGCAATAAATACATTCAAACCGTTAGCATTGAAGGATTTCCATCGGAAAGTTATCCAGGAATATTGTCCGCGCTTGACGAATTACCCGTTGAATACCGTTGGAACACACGATTTATTTTTCTCGATCCAATCGACGCTCAAACAGGCCTGAAAAAATACCGCCGACAGTGGCAGCAAAAAGTGCGTGGCTTTATGGATAGCATTTTTCATCAACACGCAACGACTAAAACTCAAGTTGACCAAAACGCAATGGCGATGGTGCGAGAAACTGATGTTGCGATGTCGGAATCTTCTCAGGGTCTCGTTTCATACGGGTATTACACAAGTGTTGTTGTGCTAATGGACGATAATCTCCAAAAACTAGATGAGGCCGCACGCGATATAAAGCGTTTAATTAACAATATTGGTTTTTTGGCTCGCATCGAAACAGTCAATTGTATTGAAGCCTTTTTGGGAAGCCTCCCAGGCCATGCTGTACAAAATATTCGTAGACCTATGCTGCACACATACCACCTTGCCCATATGCTGCCTTTAGCGGCTACCTGGGCTGGAAAGGCTGTTGCCCCATGCCCCATGTACCCCCCAAAAAGTCCGGCTCTGTTGTACGCATCAACAGATGGTGCAACGCCTTTTCGACTTAATCTCCACATTGATGACCTTGGGCACACGTTAATGTTTGGTCCCCCTGGATCTGGCAAATCAACGGCTCTAGCGCTTATAGCAGCTCAATTTAGCCGCTACCCAAACGCCACAATATTTGCCTTTGACAAAGGCAATAGCTTGGAAGTGCTAACAAAAGCTGTTGAAGGAGACCATTTTAACGTGGCAGGCGATAGTGATGGCGACAATGTAATGAGTTTTGCCCCACTACACGCGCTTAATACTGTCGGCGAAATAAGTTGGGCTCAAGACTGGGTGATCACCCTGCTGGAGTTGCAAAACCTAATTATTCTTCCAATGCACCGCAAGGAAATTCATAGAGCCTTGTTGGCATTGAGGGATAGTACAGAGCCAAAATCGATCACGAACTTAGGAATCATGATTCAAGATACGGCCATTAAGTCTGCTTTAGATTCATATACAGTGTCTGGCGAATATGGCCAATTATTAGATGCTGAATCTGATGGTTTAGATGTAGGAAACTGGGCATGTTTTGAGTTAGAAGAACTCATGGAGAGGAATGATCGTATCCGATTGCCAGTTTTGTTGTATTTATTTCACGTCATTGAGAAAAAGCTATTAGGTCAACCTGCGTTACTCATTTTAGATGAGGCATGGATCATGTTAGGGCACCCCACATTTAAAGAAAAAATTCGTGAATGGTTAAAAACGCTCAGGAAAGCCAATTGCGTGGTTCTTCTATCGACGCAATCACTATCTGATGCATCAAGCTCAGGCATATTAGATGTGCTAAATGAAAGTTGCCCCACCAAAATCTTTCTTGCTAATCCACAAGCTCACGAAGCAGACAGTCATAATTTATACACATCATTGGGGTGTAATGATGTTGAGATTGAAATTATCGCTCGCCTTACACGAAAACGACATTACTTTGTAAAAGGTGAGGGTGCTCGCAGGATTGATCTTTCAATGGGCCCAATAGCACTTGCATTCACGGGAGCAACAAGTAAACAGGATCTAAAGCGTGTTCGAGAATTACATGAGACACATGGTTCAAAATGGCCATTTTTTTGGATGAACGAGAAGGGGGTTAGCTATGATCGTTTTCCAACGAATTAATAAAAATATTAAGGGATTTGTTTTAGTTTTATGGTTGACGTCTATGTCTATGCAGGCATCAAGTTCAGCGGTCATCGGCGCAATTGAACCGACTGCGCTGTTGAGTAATTTTGAACTGATTGATATTGCAATCAAAGATGCTCAGCAACTCGCAACCTCGATACGTCAGTATGAAATTATGGCGCAAAATTTACAGGGACTCCCTGACTACGTAAAGCAGCAGGCATTTGCAGATTTGACAAAGTTGTCAGAGATAGTCCAAACAGGGAACGCGATATCGTACAGTTCAGCCCAATTTGATGACGACTATCGTGGCCAACATCGTGATTTTGACTATTACGTTCAAATGCAAAAAGGGTCGGATTACGAAACAGATAGCGCTCATTATCAAAATTGGTCTAGTACGAATCAAGACACCATTCGGGGAGCGCTTAGAGCAGCTAATCTACAATCGTCTCAGTTTTTAACTGAATCAACGACACTTCGAACGATTGAAAATCAAGCGTCCTCTGCAACAGGGCAAATGCAGGTGATGCAAGCAGGCGCTGCGATATCGGCACAACAAGTAGAGCAGTTACAAAAACTACGTCAATTAATTATGGCTCAAATGCAAATGCAAGGGGCTTATTCTGCTAGTCAGATTGATAGGCAAACGCAAAAAGATGCGGTTATACATAAGAGGAATAAGACGGTTATAACCTTTGACCCTGATAAGGTGCCGCCCCCATTAACAGCTGATGATTTATTCAATTAAAGAGATAGAATAATGCAATTTATTAATACAAAAATTTTATTAGCTATTCTTGCTTCGTTAAGCATTATTGCAGGATTGATGATTAAACAAGATATACAAATTTCAGATGATCGAACCAAAATAGAACAACAAAAAGAGGATGCTAAAGCAAGAAAACCAAAGAAAATTATAACCTTTGACCCTGATAAGGTGCCGCCCCCATTAACAGCGGATCAACTATTTAATTAAGGAGCGTTCATGAACAAATTTTATATTATTTGTGCCGTTGCAGTTATTGTATTACTTCCAAGTGTGTCATATGCGGCAGGTGAAACGGGGGAATTTGTTCAAAAATTGCAATTGTCTCTCAAGGATGCCACCGTAAACTGGTATGGCCCTTTGCAGCAAGCTGCACAGCGATTGCTAATGTTGTTGGCTGGACTGAGTTTGGTTTGGAGTACGATTCCACTAATATTGAAAAATGCTGATCTTCAAGAAATTTTAGTAGTCATTGTTAGGGTGATTTTGTTCACAGGATTCTTTAGTTTTCTCATATTTGAAGCACCCTATATCATTGAAACAATGATTAAAGGGTGGGTTTGGCTAGCTGGTGAAGCGACAGGCACAACATGGGATGTTTCAGTTTGGGTGATTTTGGAACGAGGGTTACAGCTAGGGGACAAAGTTTGGGATCAAGGCTCCGCGTGGGATATGTCGATTGTCATATACGGTATTTTTGCCGTAATCATTGTGATCATGTATGCAGCTATAGCTGCACATGCCTTTTTTGTGATTGCCGAAATGTACATCATCACTGCTGCTGGTGTCATTTTGTTGGGGTTCGGCGGCACTCAATGGACAATAGACTACGCAAGGCGTTATCTCACCTACTGCATGTCCATTGGCGCGAAAATGTATGTGCTGTTTTTAGTCCTCGGGGCGGGGGAGCAGCTAATCGGCCAGTGGGCTGTAGATATGGTTGATTCTGAAGACCCCGCAGGAATTTTGGGACTCATTGGTGTGTTAATGATCTTGGTTATTTTGGCAAAAATGATTCCTGATGCGATGGCTGGAATTATCAATGGTACAAGTATTGGTTCTGGTACACCGAATATCGCTGGTATCGTCGCCGCGTCTGGTGCTGCTATTGCGGCAACAGCGGGGGCCGCGTATATGGGCGCATCGGTTACAAAAACTGCCGCCCAAGCGGCTAACTCAAATTTAGGGCCAGGGGCTTCGATGGGTATGAAAGCAGCCCATATGGCTAAAGACATTGGTTCAGCTGCGGTGAAAACAGCCGCCCAACGTTTGCCAGGAGGAGTAGATCTTCCCCCGGGGGCAAAGCCTGGCTGGGGTCATGGCATTGCTGGCAATATTAAAGCCAAAGAGACACTTCGGAAAGCAAAAGACACTCCCGATCCAACGAATGGTGGGGGAGGTGTTAGCTGATGAATAAGCAAACAGAACATCATAGTTCTCCTTACCTAAATGGTAGAAGAGAGTGGAATGAGCGATATGGGAGTTATATTTCTTCCATGAAAATGTGGCGGTGGGTTGCATTATTATCGTTGGTAGTTGCTGCTATAGCCGTGGCAGGGACAGTTCATTTAGCATCACAAAATAAACTGATCCCATATGTAGTTGAAATTGACAAAGAGGGCAATATATTAAACGTTTCAGAAATTTCCATTGCAACCGATGTTGATAAAAGAATTACTCAAGCCGCAATTGGTCAATTAATTAAAGATATGTTTGGTGTATCTAGTGACTTTGCAGTGCAAGAAGAAGCCATCAGTAGGTTGTATGCACATTTGTCCGCAGATTTACCAGGTGAAAAGCAGGTCAGCGCCTGGATGCTATCAAATAACCCCTACGAGCGCGCTGAAACTGAAACTGTGTCCATTGATATTCATCAGGTTTTGCCTGTTACGGATCAGACATGGCGGGTTGAGTGGTCTGAAAAGACAATATCAAGCACTGGCGAAGCTCTCCCAGTATTAAAAATGACAGGCACCGTTGCCATCGTTATTGGGGCTGTTAGGGAAAATAAAATGATGCTTAATCCTGTTGGTATTTATGTTCGCCATATTGCGTGGTCGCAAGATCTAACGGGTGGCCGCCAATGATAAAGCAGGTCTTGGCCACAGTCGTTTATTTAGTTGCACTATCGTGTACAGCGAGTGAACTAACCGTACCAGCGATAGACTCATCCTTATGGTTTTCTGAGGAAGCCGAATTAACAACAAAGGATAGTGAAGCACTGGCTGAATCAAATGGCTGGATTAACGACAAACAATACCCTTTCCGTGAAGGTCATAAAGTTGTTTATTTATACGAGGGAGGCCTAGCGAGTTTGGTTTGTGCCCCACTGAAACTGTGCATTATAGAGCTGGAGGCAGGAGAGCGCATTGTAGAAAATGGCGTTCAATTGGGTGATAAGGCGCGCTGGAAAATAACGCCGACAGTGGGCGCTAATCAAAGCACATTTGTCGTTGTAAAGCCGGTTGATGTAGGCCTAGAAACGTCTCTCGCACTCGTTACTGACAGGCGAGTTTATTACATCCGCCTGATCTCAAGAGCGACAGATTACATGCCTATTGTCTCCTTTGAATATCAGTCTGATATTGACGCAAAGTGGCAAGCATATTACGCAAAATCCAATAATGAAAAACAGGTCAAGTCTCAGGCTAAGAAGCGCGAAACGATTCCAACCACACAGAGAAGTATTTCAGATTTGGACTTTAATTATAAATTAACAGGTTGTGAAAGGTGCCTTTGGAGACCGTTGCGCGTATTCAACGATGGTCAGCAAACGTTTATACAAATGAGTGATGCAACACAGCAAGGTGATTCCCCGATTCTTCTTGTCATAAGTAATGAAGGCGAAAGCCTTGTGAACTACCGTGTGGTTGATAATCAATACATTGTCGATATGATTTTTGATGAAGCCATATTAGTGGCTGGCGTGGGCAAAAAACAATCTCGTTTAACGATTAAACGGTTGCCCTAATGAGTGACCACTTATTAGACCCAAACGTAGTTCCCAATCAAAATATTGACGGGGCTGGTCGAAGGATGACTAAAAACCCAATAATTATTTCCACATTGATTATTGGAATTTTTTTAGCATTATTGATGTATGCAGTCATGCAACGGGGTAAACCTACTACAGATAACACAATACAGACTAATGATGGGAGACCAGTTTATGAGCCCGTCAGTATCGAATCTGTTGAAAATAAAATAAACTCATTTAAGCCTGATGCCCAAAAATTCGTTCCTTCCACAGCCCTTCCTGAAGATAATACCCCCCCAAACTCTACTCCTTTGGCTACTGATTTTCCTGCGAGTGCGCCACCATTGAGAAATAATATACAGTCTAAAGAGCACGAGCAAAGTCTGAAAGTAATTCAACAATTTAGGTTCGACACGAAATACGAGGCTATTACAGGGAATACTTCAGTACAAGTGCCCACACAGCGTAGCGACACTATTAGATCAAACGGGAATCAAGCAGGGAATCCAATCAATTATGAAGACGAAAAACAACGCCGCATTCAGCAAGCACAACAAATATCTGACAAAGGAATGGCTGATAAACAGTCGATTTTAGGTAACTTGTTGTCCCTACAATCTGGCACAGGGGCTGCACAAAACCCAAATACAGTTGATGTAAAGCAACTGTATAAAGAGACGGTGAAAAAATATGGTTACAGTTCAGAGTTTCGTCGTCCTCAACTGACACCTTATGAGCTGGCTGTTGGAAGCATTATCCCGTCAACGTTAATCACGGGGATCAATTCGGACATACCAGGCGAAGTGTTAGCTCAGGTTCGTCAAAATGTCCGTGATTCAAGAACAGGACAGCACATATTAATCCCTCAAGGCTCTCGGTTGATAGGCACCTACGATAGTCAAGTAGCCATGGGGCAAAAGCGGTTATTGATCGGTTGGCATCGCATTGAATTTCCCGACGGTTCAAAACTAAACCTTGGCAACATGAGCGGTGTAGACAGCGCAGGCCAAGCTGGATTTTTCGATAAAGTCGATAACCACTATTGGCAGATTTTTGGAAACGCAACGTTACTTTCGTTTATTGGTGCAGGCGCACAACTTTCCCAACCTCAAAGTGATAATAGAACACTTGGGGGGACTGTTGCGGGGCAGATCGGAGAACAGTATGCAGAAGTGGGTTCTCAAATGGTGAAGCGTGGACTCAATATTGAACCGACATTAATCAATCGGCCAGGCTATCAATTCAACGTCATGGTTAATCAGGATTTAATACTAACCCCCTATAAAGCGTGGGCCTCGGGAGGAGATCAATGAGTCTTTATTTAATCTCATCATCGACATGGATCTGTCGTCTGTTAGCGTCGCTCAGCTTACTCGTGCTAACTGGTTGCTCCACGATGATCGGGGAAAAACCAACAGATGTAAGATTGAATGTGGAACAAAATAAAGCGATTTTAGAAGACATTACCACGCAAATGGCTGAGTATTTTCCGCCAGCACATATAACGGTTCAATTACTTTTTGACGAGAATAATAGAGTGCAAAACAACCTTCTTGAAGAGCAACTTCGTCGAATGGGTTATGCCGTGGGTAGTCATGTAGATGATTACGATTGGCGGCCCTATGTGAGTTATTCGATTACAGAGTTAGCCCTTGGAGACAGCTTCTTGGCTGGATTAAGTGTTGGCGAAATCTGGCGCGTGGATCGCATGTATGCCTTATCAAAAGAGGGAAATATCGTTCCATCGACCGGATTCAATATGCGTCAAAACAAACAAACTGTACAGCAGCATGTTGTGAAATTAATGCAGTCAACGGCCAGACCGCCCATTTACGTAAACACCGTGGATGCTCAGATTGATGGCCTAAAATCAAACGAGGGGATGCTAATGAAGTTGTCTAATGACATTAAAGATCCCACTCCAATAGTGGCGATTGATGCGCCCTCTGATGATCAAAAAGTGGACACGCTGATCAGTGAAAAACCCCTACAGTTTATTTTTGAAAAACCATTAATGTCCGATTCTTGGCAAGTACAAGTTATGGCAGGGAGAAACTTTTTAGGGATGTTAGCTTCTAAAGAAAAATTGAAAGGCCGTGGGTTTGAAAGTGTGATGTTAAACAAAAAACCCTTTTATTTATTACGCACAGGGCCGTATGAAAGTAAAAAATTGGCAAAAAAGTCTTTGGAAAAATTGGCCCAAATTTATTCTGATGCGTTTTTAGTCATGCCAAAACCGCCTCAAAAAGTCAAGGAAGGTGTTCAATGAGTCCAATTTTTAAGTATTTACAATACGCGGTATTGACGTTGGCGATGCCAAGTCAAGCGGCTCTAGACTATGCGGACACCATTCCCAATAATCATTCACCCTATCCAATGATTAGTAGTGAGGATTCAGTACTATTTTTATCAGCATTAGAAGGCATTATCCCTGAAGGGTGGGCTGTTTTTGGAAACGTCAGTATCGTTCAAAACTACCGTGTGTCATGGAATGAAGGAGATTCATGGCTTGACGTCCTCGACCAGATTAGTGATGAGAGCGGCATTGTTATACGAATTAACTGGGCAGATAAAAATATATATATCATTGACGCTGTTGAACAAAAAACCAGCCGTATTGACCTAGCTAAAATTGATGTGGAAGCCGCAAAGCTGACTCAGCAAAAGGAACTATCTAAACGTTTAAGTTTTGTTGTTTTTGAAAATGAAGCTTTGCGAGAAGGGCTATCGCGCTTTTCAAAAACGCAGGACTTTGATCGTGTCGTCATGGGCATTCAGACGCTAAGTGCAAATGAAATGACTGCAAATAAAAGTGCCGTGATTGTCGAAGAGGTATTAAGTGATATTGATCTGGCGTCTCTATACAACAATATGCCACCCACGGGGATTTATCTTCATAGTCTGGAGAATGGCGATGTACGCTCCCTTGTGGTCACTGATCGCCTTTTCCGCGAAGACCAATCCTTAATCGTTTTTGATGTTGAGTCAGGTTCGTTGTTGGCTAATATTCATCGGCTCTCAGCACACTATGACTGGAAAGTAGCGAGTGAAGGTTGGCAATTGCCGGTCGATTATCAGATCAAATACGGTTACCCATTGCTTGTGAATGACTTTTTTGGGGGGTTGAGTAAATTACTCAAGAGATACCCTGTTCAAGCACAGCTTATGCAACACACTCAAGAAGTCGCATTTGTATCGCGTCCGTTGACAGCTAATAAACCCAGTGATAACTAAGGTCTGCTCATGTTAATTTATCGCAAAACCCTCATTGCAAGCCTCATTATTCTGTTAACAGGGTGCTCAGGTCAGAGACTCCATGACGATTTGGCAGTGGTGTCTAATAAAGTCCACGAAGACGTTACTTTTCAGCGCGAAATGAGCGATGCCCCTGCCGTCATTTTTGTTGACGATCCTCAAGGCCCTCTTATTAGTGTTCCCATTATCGAAACGCCTGCTTATTTTAATGCGCCTCACGCGATTATTAGTCAGGGCTTGCCCTTTTATTTGTTAGTCGATGATTTAGCACGAACCCACGGGTTAGTGGTGCATTACGATGATGATATGGACATCCACTTGCCCGTTCAATTGCTCTATCAAAATGGGACTGCAAAGGGTGCGCTGGACGCGCTCGCGGCCAGTTCAGGTTATGCGTACACCACCACCCAAAAACAGCTCACATGGGCCAAATATGAAACTCAGCGCTTTGATCTAAGTTATGTCGGCGGTAATTATAATTATTTGATCGGGAATGAAGCGGGCACAACCTCAGATGCGAACTCAGTGCTCGGCAGCAATACAGCCCAGTACCAAAATGTCACTAACACTGAAAGCAATGTGTTTGAAGAAGTGCATGGAACACTGGCAGCGTTAGTTGATGGTGTTGGTAAATTTGTTATTTCAGAAGCCACGTCATCTGTGGTTGTTCGGACGACACCAGGGCGAATGAACGCCGTAAAAAAATACCTGTTTCAATTAAACGAAACCCTTTCAACACAAATTCTACTCGATGTACAAGTGCTCAAATTTAGACACAACAATGCAGCGGCCAGTGGCATTGATTGGAACTTAGTTCGTCAAAATGCGAGTAGCACCTTATCTTTTGCAGGCGCACTTGCATCGAATGGTAGCAGTGCTTTATTTTCAGGCACCCCGACCACTATGCAAGCTCAGGCGACTTCAGGAGGGTGGAATGCGTCAACGCTGCTCATCTCCGCGCTTCAAGAGCAAGGCACTGTGAGCGTGGTGACTGAGCCGAGAATTCTCACTCAGGTGAACCGTGTTGCAGAACTGAAAATGGCCGAAATAAAAGGCTATATTGCACAAACGATTGTAACGACTGATACAGGGGGGCAAACCTCAACATCAATCGAACAAGGCACAGTGTCCGATGGCTACAATATCTACGTATTAACCAACGTGGATTCACAAAAACGAATCTATTTACATATCAGCTCGATGCTGTCTGATATTTTGAGTATTGAGCGTAAAACGGTCGGCACTACAGCCATTGAAAGCCCCAATATCACTGAAAGCCAATTTTCTCAGAGTTTAGTGTTGATGTCTGGGCAAACGGTTCTCGCCAACAGCCTAAAACAGGTCGCGAGCAGTAATAATGCATCATCACCCCTGGATGCAGACACCCATGCAACGTTTAAATCGGGCCAACAAGTGATCGAAGAAATTGTTGTACTGATTACGCCCACAATCGTTAATGTTGGCCCTTCGCTATGACCGAAGCGTATGTGAGACAGAACGCCAATAATTCGACTGACCGGTTTGTCTATGGCGCAGAGCGAGA
>Ga0209192_10002790_pt1 | contig 12247 bp, 17 predicted proteins | sample ArcticOcean_MG_C_11_FD_187433 | JGI IMG/M metagenome (GOLD analysis project Ga0209192, IMG submission 187433) | Marine microbial communities from western Arctic Ocean - ArcticOcean_MG_CB2_154 (SPAdes) (version 2) | ecosystem: Environmental > Aquatic > Marine > Oceanic | place: Arctic Ocean... | reverse complement strand
ACAGCATAATCTTCATCAGACATAAAGAAGTCTGTATCTGGGTCGTAATATTTGCCTTCTTTTTTGTCATAGTATACAAACTTACCAGAGTGTAAACGGAACGGGCCTTCAAGTCCTTCTTCATCACGCGGACGATACCGCTCTTTCTCATGATCAGATAGTTCAGGGAATACAGTATAGCCTTCGCCAACTGATTCACCTGCGTGGATAGCGGCCTGTTGCTTTTTTCGCATAGGATGACCTTTGCCGTGAATGCCTTTTTTACGTCCATCACCTTCTTGTGTTTGTTGAACATATTCTTGTACACTTTCCATGCCTGATTCAGAAAATTTAGTAACTCCGTATTTGCTGTATTTGTTACCATCAGATCCAAGTAGTTTATTACCTACAATTTTCTCAACTGTTAACTTCTTTGATGAATCGTCATCAGCATTGATAATAAACTTGTCACCTATGTTCCAGGTGTCGTCTACTTTTTCATCAATCGTGATAGCATCTTCATCAACTGCGATGGCATCCATTTTTTCTCTTAGAGATAAAAATTGTTCTCTAGTATATGGTGTGTTCATCTTAGTTCCTAATAGTTACTCTGCTGAAAAACATTGGAGTTATCGTCATCTGGATCAATATCAGAGCCCATGTCTTCCATTCCAGGGAAGTCATTCATACGACGGTAATCGTCTGCAAATGACATAAGCTCGTCATCACTATGATCACGCATCATTTGATCAAATAAGTCTTCTTTGCTAACGCCCATGTCTAATAGATCATTTATTGCATCTACTCCAGGACCTTTTACTGCTTCATCAACAGCCGCTTCTTCTACTGGAACGTCATTAATAATAAGACTATCTTCGTTCCAGATGCTTTCTAGTTTTGCTTGTAATTCTTTAAATTGTGATGTGTCCATAATATTCTCTCTAAGATATAGTAGCCAATGCTACTTTTTTCCATATAACGGTTGATCCGTCAAAAGCTCCAGTGCATATATAAATGTTTGTGCTATCAACTACCAACATACCTGCAACATCGCCAGCCTGGCCGTGGTCAGTGGCTGTTGATATACTACGTATATCTTGTTTTGTACGGGTACGGGATAAGTCGTTAACTGCGACAGTAGTACCAGCATCGTCTGTACTAAATTCTAAAATATAAGTACCAGTTGCATCAAAAGTAATAACTTTGGTAGCGTTTACCATACCTTGTAGCGTATTAGCACCAAGTGTAACACTGCTTGGAAGTGTAACAGTGTGAGTTACAGTTGCAATAGTTATTTCAACACGTACTTTACTTAATGTGCCGCTTGCACTGAAGTTACTGAAAGCAAGAGTAATATTGCCGCTGGTTGTTACTGTTTGGTACGGACCTTCGGCATAGTTTATTGTAACTGCACCGCTAGTTGTTCCTTTTGCAAGACGTGTCTCACTCATATCTTTAGTTTGGAAGTCGCTAATAACAGCGCCGCCTCCGCTGTTAGCCAATGTTGTTCCAGTTAATGCACTCTTAAGGATTGCCTTACTCTGAAGATCTTCAATCTCAGCTTTTGCGTTAGTAAAATTGGTCTTTACGTTGGTAAAGTTATCCCTGAAGCCTTGGCTATCATTATCCTGGCCTGCAATAGGAAAGGTACCATCTATGTTATTTGAATTGATCGAACTAGCCATCTAAAAACTCCGTAATATATTAATATTATTTATCTAAACACCGACCGCTGAGGAAACTTAAGATATATGTCTCCCTGGTCAGGATCTGCGTATTTGTCTACACTTGCAAAGAATCTTGTTTGTTCACCATCTAATGTCATCGCCGCACTAAAATTTGGATTAGTCTGGCTATTTACTACATCAAATGTAGTTTCAGCAGTACTTAGCCACTTGTTTGTTGTCTTATTATAGTATTTACTGAGGTTATTGTCAAGAATATATCGGTCAACTTCAAAACTAATCTTCTTAAGATCAATGGTAGTTCTCTGAGACAATAGAAACGCTATCTTGTCTCCTTGGCCAGGTTGGCAATAAACAATAGGTGCCGCCAGTGTCCAGCCCAATACTTTGCCAGAGGTCGCAGTTTGCTTGTCCTGCATCCATTCTGGGAGGGTTAATCTTTCTAACACTGCTTGTCCAACTGCGGTACGTATTCTACTACGCATATTTTCAATAGCATTAGGGTATGCATATCTGTAGTTTCCTTGGTCAGTGGCAAAATTTCCAGTGTCTACTTTTGGCCATCCATCATTAATACGTATCTCTTTAGTAAACCCGCTCATTGTAGTAATGCTCTGTTGTTTTTGCAAGTCAATCTTCTGACTAGCAGGCGCTGGTAATAACGTAGTTGGGTCTATCCCCGTGCTTTTATCTACTAGGTCAACATAAACAATATCATATTTTCCAGTTCCGTCTGCATTGTATGCATGTGCTACCTTTAATCCACCAAACCTAAGAGTGTTATTAAAATGATTTTGTGCCATTGATTCGATGTAATCTGTTTCAGCAACAGGATTTAATCCACTGGCTACTAATGCCCTAATACTCTTTTGCACACCGAAGTTTACGTCACCATTTCTGTAGATATCTTCTGGATCTATATCGTCTGCATTGTTAATTAAGTTTGAATATATGTCGCGTTGCTCTATAACCGGCAAGGCTCTAATGTACAAACTCTCGTAAGGTTTAAAGGAACTTGGATTTAAGTCGATCGTAAACTCTTCAAATGTATCAATAGTTAAATCGTTTGAATATGCTCTAACTGTAAATTTATACTCGCGTTCAAAGGTAGTTTCTGTTTCTAACGGATAACTATTAACACCGTCAAAGGTAGTAGTTCCTGTGTCGAACATCATGTGCTCAAAGCTAACACGCCCCGTAATAAGTCCATTGGCCTCTAAACGTAATCCTTGTGGAAGTCTATTAGCTTTTGTGCCTTTAAGTTCATATAGAACTGGTTTGCTATTGCTAATACTGGCGCGAACATCTATTTCTGATACTGAGCCTGTGTCGATGGAACCTAAATCAGCAGTTGGCCAAGTAACTACACCAGCAATGTTGCCTATAATAGTTAAAGTAAAGTATACTAACTCACTTTCATACTCAGGATAATTTTTCTTAAAACATTTTACTGCAAACTGATAGTCTGTTTTAGTTGCTGTCTGGGCAGGAATGTATCCTGACATCCAACCACTTGTAGAATCTATGTTAAGTCCAGGAGGCATACTAAAAGTGCCACGATCAAGTATATCCTGGTCAAAACCTGATCCATCAGCATCAAACCCTAATCCAGCCCCAATAGTCATTGAAAACTCTAATATATCACCATCAAGATCTCTGCCCACGAACTGATAGTTAAAATAGTTATCATGTAATATCGTGCCCAAGTCCGCTGGCGCGGTAACTATATGAGGGCTACGTTTGTCATTTAGATCTGCTGTAATTTTACTCTCAATGAGCAAACTATCAATAGTTGGGCTAAAGCCGTCTGTAGTAAGGTCTGCGTTATCAGCAGTTAGTATATTACGACTAGCAATGTATACGCTATAATCTTTAGTGGATGTTCTATTAGTGCTATCCACAACTTCAACAGTGAACTCGTAGTTCTTGCTTATGCTTTTTGTAGTGAAATCGAACGTTCCAATATCAAAATTATTAACATCATATCCTGGTGTTCCGATTTCTGTTGGTACAGGGTTAAGCCATCCATATAACAGTCCGCTCGTACTCAGTGTAACACCATCAGGTAATTCTCCTCCAATAACTCTCCATGATTGAGTGTCTAAAGGATCAGTGTCTGTAGCTGTTAGTGATACATTAATTAACTGGCCGTCAAAATAGCTGCCAAGGTTGCTGGACGGAAGTGTGTCAATTATTGGATCATCAGGACCAGTAATAGTCATTGAAAACACTCTGTCTGCTACTAATCCATCTTCACTAGTAGCTCGTACTGCGAACGTGCTAGTAACGTCTGTTCCAACCTCTTGCGGAACACCTGCTATATAATCTAGGCTTTTAGGAAATCCTTCTGCTACGCCTGTAGAAGTAATGCGTAACCCATCAGGAAGTATTCCACTTAAATATTCATAAGTGAGTGTATTGCTTGCGCTTAATTGTATTTGGTAAAACTCGTTTTCAACGACAGTACCAAGCGTTCCTGGGGGTGTTGTCCAAACTGGTGCGACCATGAATGCTCCTTACATTAAACATTTACGGTATTTATCGTTATATCAGTATATGGTTTAGTGAATTAAATCCCAAAACTCTCGCCGCAGCCACAAGAGCTTGTTGAGGTAGGATTTTGCACTGTTAGGAAACTGCCGCCAAGCTCGGTTTTATAATCAACTTCACTTCCAAGCACGTACATTTCAGCAAGTGGGTCAAGAACTAAAACATCTTCAATTGGATCTGACCATGTGTACTGTGGCAAGTCTTTCATCATGCCCCAAACATACTGGAATCCACTGCATCCACCACCTTTAACTGATAGCGTAATATATGTATCAGACTTTATACTTTCTAAGTAAGTTTTTGCTTTTTCAGTAATGGTTATCATTTATGCGGCCTCTGCTGTAAGTAATTCTTTCTTCTTAACCTGTGTTGTATGGATTTGGCAACTATCAATACAGTTACATTCTGGAACCCAATCTTCATCTACTTGTGATGTGCATGTTTCAAAGCCACGAAGGGCACCTGTTTTTTTGCACTTAAAAGGCGATGTTTGCTTCATCTCTACTTATGCCTAAATGTTATCCGGCCTTTAGTTAGATCATAGGGTGTCATTTGCATAGTTACTCGATCATTCACTAAGACGTTAATCTTGTTCCTGCGCATTTTACCATTAGGATGAGCTTCAATTTCCATCTCATTAGGTAGTAAAACAAGATACTTCCCGCCTGGGATAATCTTAATTACTACACCTTCTATCTCTAATAATTCTTCTTTTGGCATCACAGGTATTTATTTAAAGTTGTTGAAACTTGTTGGCCCTGGGGTATTTTCTGGTAAGTTTCAACATTGAGCCTGACTAAAAAGGGGGATAATTGCTATCCCCCTTGATGTCTTAGTTTGCAAAAATTAAGCGTTTGCTAGTGCGCGGTAACCAGCGGCTACTACTGCACGGCTTGGTGCGCCAAGACGATACTTGTTCTTTACGCGGCCTTTTGTATCTACAGATTCGTTACAGTAGATAGCAAAGCCTTTCATACGCAGAGCTGACACAGTTGAACGTGCATTGCCTACGCCAAAACGAGCTTCGATTTGCTTTGCAGTTAGTGCAACGCCTGTCTTTAGTGCGGCAATGACCTTGTCTTGCCCAGTTGGAATAATAGTTTTCATTGAATTTTCCTTATTGTAATTGAATAATTAACAACCATTGTTAACTATCTAAGTATTATACTACAGAGTATAATGTGTGTCAATATAAAAATGGCGGACAGGGTGGGATTCGAACCCACGGAACCCGATAAAGGGTTCGCTCAATTAGCAATCGAGTACTTTCGGCCTCTCAGTCACCTGTCCTTAGACGTTAGTTTAGTGTGCGGAACATCCCAAGGTCAAGAGGCCCAGTGCGAGAGTCATCTGTTCGATCACGTAACCATATTTCAATATTGTCGGCATCATCTTCATACCATTCACAGTATACATCATATTTTTCTAGATCCTCGGGTGTAAGAATTTCTTTTTCCATGGTAGCAATTAATGCACGGGCTTTAAAGTTTGCCCGTGCATCAACTACGTTGTCTTTTATGTTTGACCCACTCATAATCTCGTTACTACTCTGGCCCTGCCTCATTTATTTATTCCCCGCCCAATGACTTGTTGTATGACGTTAACGTCTCAGCAAGTACTTGGCGAGCAGTGTGAGCATCAGTTTTAGCATTGCGGACAATAAACTTAATTGCCTGCTTTTTTTCCAGTTGTAACCCAAAAACTGCTTCGTTAGCAGCGTATTCGATTTCTTTGGTATCCATGACTAACCTCATTTTTAAATGAAAGGCAATTTTCCGCAGATTGCCCAATAACTGCTTCTTAGATGTTAACCTTGTTTTGACATAACAGTAATATATTTTCCACGTGGTCGATTAAGCATAAGTTTTCGATAATGGCGACCAAAGCGTTGATAGGTCACGATATAACCCGCTGCTCTACGCCTAGTGGTTGTTCTTGGTTCGTTGTAACAGTTGTATTGATTTTCGTATACAGGACCGCCACGTGATGGATTTATTAGTTTGGTAAGGAACCCACGGTTGTCGGTAGTTTCAACAACTCGTTTCTCATAGTAGCACTTTGTATTGCCCACCGTATGCTGTCTTTCTTCATAGGCTTTTTCAACAGCAACAATACGCACCCTAACAGGCTGAGCGTCTCTGAGGTTGACGTCCCTGGGTACCTGAATTGGCACCCTTCGAGAACCTTCAACCTCAAAGGCTTGTACATTTTTGTTTAAAAACCCAGTTTGTGATAGTAAAACTGCGAAAACTGCATACTTAAACAACTTCATTTTCTGTACCTCAACTATTAGTTAATGTAATACGTTTGCTATAACATCAGCATGAATATCAATACCTGCTGATCGTAACACTCCTAAAAGACTAGCTGGAACATTTTCTTCTTCTTTTCCAGGGGGAATAAAAATACCTTTTAATTGCCCATCAGCACCAAATATCAGTGCCCAGTCTTGTTCTTCCATTAGATCGTCCAATTTACCAGTAACTTGCATTGTCTGTCTCCCGACTATACTACTTGCAAGGTACTCCAGTTGATACTCCGCCTACTTCGCCTGTGTTAGGATTTACTAACTTAAAGAAGAGTGAGTCGCCTTTGTTTAATGGGATCATAGGTCCAATAAAAGCAACTTCACCATCTGAAGCTGGATTTACTGTAACTGTATGGCAACCAACGAAATCATAGGCAACTTCGCCTTTCTTAAATGTTGGCTTGATTGATCCACATGCACTAATTGATAAAGCTGCGAATACAGCAATAACTGCTGGAAATACCTTTTTCATTGTTTCTCATCCTTTGTAACGTGTTGATGTAACTCTAATTATAAGTATTCTACTACACATACTTATATATGTCAACCAGAAACTTATATTACACCTGTAAAACTTTATTATCGTTCTTGATAAACTCTTCCCATTCAGGAGTTATTGTCCCTGTTACCTTTAGCAATGGTCGCAAGATAAGCCCTGCATTTGCAGTACTATGAGGTAAGTTTTTCCAATCAAACAGCATAGTATCCCCTGCTTTCCACTGTGACCAAGTATAATTGCCCATGTGAACAAATTGACCCCATTTCCAATCAGTTAGGGTAATAAAGAACCTTGCACTTGTGTCATCAAATTCTACGTCGTCCATGGACTCTGTTAGTTCTCTTTCACCTGTAGCATTGCAACAAATAACATCAAGATGTGTTGTTTGCATCTCACCAGGCTTTTGTCCCATTATCATAGCCAATGGGTCTTTAAGACCTGTTGCTTCAACCATAGCCCAAATCTTAGGATGAGTTTCTTTAGTTGGAACACATCGCATACTCTGCAATCTCATACGATCTAGCCCTAGCTCTATGTACTCTTGATGCACATTCTTTACTAAGAGCTCGTCTAAGTTCCATGGAGCTCGTCTGTCATAGACAGTATTTGCTAGCTCTTCACTCCAGTCACCTTCAAATTTTACGAAATTAAGTTTAATTCCTTCATGATCAGTAATTTGAGGATCATAATGAAAATTAGAATATCTACGACTGCTATTCCAATTAGTTGCTTCTGATTTGTACCAGTATTCTGTATCTTCCATCTTATTATCTCCTTAATAGATGTCTAGGATAAACCCTAGTCTACCCCAATTTTCTACAAAAAATGGAGTTATTATAAAAAAGTAAATTATTTTAAGTATGTCATATTTAAAGAAAATCATTCCAAAAATGCAACTTAGTATAATAGTCCAAAAGTATAGCCAAAAATCTATCGTTGTATATCCAACGTATAGCGTAATTACTATCATAAGGATACTAATACCTATGTATATATGCTTTTGAGATTTACTAAAGAACAGTGCTAATAATCTCGCTAGTGGTCCTGCGAGTAAGAACCCAACAAAGGTAGTAAAAAGTACTACGGTTAGAATTCCTGTAATCACAGCTGCATCAAAACTTAATGGTCCAAAGTCATAATTTTGATCTATCAAGAGGTTATAAAGCACCGCTTGACTAGTAGTAGTTGGGATACCAAATATTAATAAAGGTAGCATTATAGCAAATGCTCCGCTGTTGTTGGCAGTTTCAGCAGCCAGTAACTGGTTTTCACCAGGAGTGCCTAACTTCATTTTTGCGTCAATTCTCTTTTGCAATGCATATGCAGTATTACTAACAATGCCTAGCCCTATGCCAGGCATAAATCCTACAATAAATCCATATATACCATAAAATATACTGAGTATAAAATGTCTAAACCTAACGACTATTTGTCTAATATCAAAATCCTGCACAGCCAGACGTTCATGTATTGGCGTATTATTTAAATGCCATAGCAGTGGAAGGGTATACAAACCCAACAAAATTGCCATGTCAGGAACTCCTGGTTCCAATGCCTCTATACCGAATGCCCAAGAAGTATTACTATCCCAAGGGGTCATGCCTATTAAAGACAGCCCGCCACCTATAACAGGAAATAATATTCTCTCCCACATGTTTGTTGCTGGTGTGGCAAAGATAAGAACAAACACCAAACTTATAATAATAACGTTAAAAACAGTAGTGAATATTCTAAATACATCCATAAGGTACATACCCAATAGGTATAGTCCTATGAAGGCTATAATACCACCTATAAAACTACCGCCTGCTGCGATAAAAATTGCCTGTGTAGCTTTGCCTTCTCTTGCTAATTTATGACCTTCTACGACTGCCGGTATACTACTTGATTCTCCAGGAACAGCGAAGTAAGTAGCAACCACACTTCCCATAAACTGGCTAACTAAAATTGCACTTAAATAAAATTGTATTGCTTGTATTGGCTCGTAAAGATACAAAATGGGATATACAGTAATCATTAAAACTGCCATTCCAACTCCAGGCAACATGCCTGCTAGCACACCTGCTACTAATCCAATTAACACAAACGCTACATCAGCTTCAAAAAATACCATTGCATCCTCTTTTTAAACAAAATTGTAGGCGATAGTTATTTCCAACTATCGCCTACATGGATTTGTACTATTTCATTAAGTTGATAGTATCGTCATATGCTTGTTCGTATGTCTTCATCATGTCTGCTTGTGACATAATTTCACCAAACCAACCGTTCTTTGCTAACTTCATTGAAGTAGCAGATTTTGGATTTGCCATAATTGCTTGTATGCGAGTGTAAAGTGTATCTGCAAACGCATCGTCAACATTCTTAACGTGTCCAATTAAGAAGTGTGTATATGACCAACCAAACCAGTCATCATTTACCCGTGCCTTAAGAGGCTTCCAACCGTTACCACCGGCTGGGTTCTGTGTGTACTGACAAGTTAATTGCCCACTCTTTGAAAACTTAAGAGCTTTGGCTTCATTAAGCAAGTAAGCATCAAGATCGCCTGTGATAACAGCGCCTGCACCTTTACCGCTTGACTTGTATGGCACCATAATATGGTTTGATCCAGAAATACGGTTAAAGTTTGCAATGTACTTGTTACTTGGCGCGATGCCTTCGTCAAATCCAATCTTAAGAGACCCAGCTTTTGCAAAGATCTTCTCGATGTCATTTCCTGCAGCTACACACATAGTCTTGTAGTAACTAATAGCTAAGACCATTCGATTTGCGCGAACGCCAGGATGAAATTCAGGATTACCTTCTGCTTTAACCCTGCCGTTTTGAAACCCAGTTTTCGTCATCACGTACATAGGAACATCGTCTGTTCTTTGGAAGATCTTATTTCCTTTAATTGAACCTCCGCCAGGAACTTTAGTAACGTCGTAGAATTTCTCTAGGTCTGTAACAAGAACTTTGTTAAAGGAGTTAAACGTTCCGCTGGCAGATCCAGCCATTACGAATTTTAGCTCTGGTTTGTCAGCTGAGTTTGCTGAAGTGAATGAAGCAGCAACCAGTGCAGCGGCTCCAAGTAGTGTAGTTAGGGTAGATTTGAACATATAGTGTACCTTTCTTATCTGTTCATAATCAAGCAGTTTAGTGCGGAATCGCACACTGCTTGGGATAATTAATTTTTAAATAATAACATTGAATTGATATACTGTCAATATTTTCTTTAAATAAATTATTTTTTTAATGCTAAGGTAAATTATAGGGGGCGGCGTTATGCTGTAGCAATAAAGACGTAAACGTCAAGCGTCGTATGTTATCCCCGGGCTGAGTTAGCCCTGCAATGTTATTTAGCAATATAATTTAAATGTTACTCTAAAACGAAATCTCTGGATAGGACTGTTCCCCAGTACTTCATCTTTGCTATTGTATCCCAGTCAGAATTGCAATAGTACTCAAAATACTTGGGTTTGGTAACCAAACACCTTTGAAGATGCAGATGTTCTTTTACCGTGTTAATTCCTATGTACCAAGGCATATCCTTATACTGACTATTAGATATCGTATAAGAATCTTCTGTTTTAGGAAGTTGTGCAGGAAGATCTAAGTTCTTAAATAAAGGTATCTTGTCACGCAATGTTCTTTGATTGCCATTAAAACTATTTAAATGGGTTAATGTTTCGTGCCAGTTTAATCGTTGACCAATAAGCTCTAACTCATCCGCTATAGCATTAATGTATGATTCCTGTAATTCTGGCATATCCCTGGAAACTATAAAATCAGCAGCATGTTTGTATGTAGAAGAATTCATTTGGTGTTCGTTGTATCTAAATACCCATTTGTCATTTTCAAAAAATATTGTAGGGGTAACTGATCCTACCACATCACAGGTATTATCTGAATAGTGTAATAGTTTAGGATAAAATCCACTATTATACATAACTTCAGTATCAGTACATTGCTGTAAATTATTGTATGTCTTTTGATAATCTGCCCACCATTTTCCCTTAAACACTTGCTCTAAGTACTCAGGTGGGATATCAAGTAACTTAAATCTATTACTAGTTAGGTATTTGTTTGGTATGCCTCGCTTAAAATTTTCTTCAGTTTGTTCAGGGCAGTCAAACAATTTATCATATTTAAACGACACTATCTCGTCAAACTCTACTCCTGCTTCTTCTGCTAAACTTAGTACAACTGAACTATCTGCGCCTGTACTATACCACAGTCTTAAAAACTCATGGGTTTCTCTTAAAGATATTATCCTCTTTATTGCCAAACTTTTAAAGTCTGATTTACGTCTGGAAAACTTATAATCGTTAAAGTTGTCTGCTATTATAATACTAGAATCATGCAAGTTGTCAGTAGTTAAGTTATCCCAACCAATATGTTCGCACAATGCGTATTTGTTGTAGAAAAACTGGCCATGGATACTATGTTTCCAATTCAATTCGTTAATTCCCTGTGTAGATTAATTGTTGTTGTAAATGCTATGAGGTGAAAGATGAGAGTAATCTTCTCTAATGTCCTGCTGTCCGCTTCTAAAAATTTGTCCAGCAATGCCAAATCTTAACTTGCCTGGTTCTATGTTCTGCGTATGATGCCATTGACTAGCTTCAAGTATAGTCCATCTTCCGGTTTCAATTTTAGTTTTAAACAGCAAGTCGGTTCCTTCTTGGTCACTGTAAAAACTTGTGTATACGTTATCTCCCCCAGCCTCGACAATATACAAAAGTTTAGTAAGTGTTGAGTTGTCTTTATGTATTATGCCAGTTGCAACATATTCATCTGGGTCAATGCCACGAGTTAACAATTGGTAAGTAAGAAATATATCTTCAGATATATTTTCTCTACCCCATTCGTTTAACCTATCAACTCCTGTGGTATTCATTGAGTACCCGCGTTTGCCAAACGCTTCGTCTAGGTCTTTCTCATCAAGTATAATACCGTCAGTAATTTCTTTAGGTATTGGTGGTAGGTTTAGATATTTTATATTTTTAACTGGATACATGAAGATGTCTCTTTCTTGAGTAAACTAAACAGTCCTGCAAATTTATTTATTTCAATTGCAGGACGTTAGTTTGTTAATCCTCTTTAGACTTGGGCTTACGGCGCTTCCAAGGATTAAAGTCTGCTTCTTCACTGCGTTCATCTGAACCCAGTTTAGTAATTACACCACCTTTAGCAAGATATGCTTCCATAGCTAGTTTACGCTCTTGCTCTTCAAGTTCTTTTCTG
>Ga0209192_10002779_pt1 | contig 12270 bp, 12 predicted proteins | sample ArcticOcean_MG_C_11_FD_187433 | JGI IMG/M metagenome (GOLD analysis project Ga0209192, IMG submission 187433) | Marine microbial communities from western Arctic Ocean - ArcticOcean_MG_CB2_154 (SPAdes) (version 2) | ecosystem: Environmental > Aquatic > Marine > Oceanic | place: Arctic Ocean... | reverse complement strand
GCATACAACTTTATTAGCTTTTGGAGTTTCTGCTATTATTAGTACCACTGAAAATTTATATATGGGAATTAAAATATTCGGTTCGGTGTATCTTTTATATCTTGCATTTAAAGTATATAAAACAGATACGAGTATTCTTTTATCTGAGCAAGTTACCCCGAAGAAAACCATGAAACAACTTTTTAAACAAGGTTTTCTAATGAATGTATTAAATCCGAAGGTTTCTATATTTTTCTTGGCATTTTTCCCAGGATTTTTGTTCAGTGATAGTTTAAGTATGATAACTCAATTTTATATTTTAGGATTTATTTTTATGTTTGTTTCTCTTTTTATTTTTTCTGCAATAGCAATACTGGCTGGTACAATTTCTAAATTTTAAAAAATAATAATAAAATTAGTTTGTATCTAAAATGGTCTCAATTTGTTGTTTTCATTTCGATAGCGATTTTCATCTTGTTATAGAATACTGATTTTCAAGTCTTGTTTTTCTGTAAAAAAAAACCTCATAAACTATTTAGCTTATGAGGTCTTATATTTTATTAGAATTCGTTTCTAACTTTCTTTACGTTTTCTTCCAAATCCGCCAGAAGACTTTCTATCTCCTCCAGTACTTCTGTCTGGTCTATCAGATGAACGTCTATCCGAAGATCCTCTACTGCTTCCAGAATCACTTCTTCTAGATGAAGATGAACCTTCTCTGCGTCTACCAAATCCGCCACCTTCTTTCTTACCACCAAAAGGTTTTCTTCCGCCTCTTCTTCCGCCGCCAGAACGTTCTTTTTTAGTAATTTCTATATTTACTGAACGTCCTTCAAAGTCTGGTTGGTTAGAAGCAAAAGCTTCTAAGGTTTTTTCTTCGAAGTTTTTGTCAATTTCAAAGAAAGAGAAAGTATCTAAAATATCTATAGATCCAATTTCTACTTTATCACCAATATTTTGGTCATTAATTAAACCAATTAACGTTCCAGGATTTAAATTATCTTTTCTACCAATGTTAATGAAAAAACGAGTCATGTTTTCGTTTTCTGTTCTCGCTCTAGAATTATCTCTCGAAGATAAATCATTTAAATCTTTAGAATTTTCATAATACTTTAACATCGTATTAAATTCTAAAGAAACAAATTTTTTGATCAATTCTTCTCTATCTAAAGATTCTAATTTTTCATAGATACTTGGTAAAAACTCTTCCATTTCAGATTCATTTACCTCTGTGCTTTGAACTTTATCAATTAAATTCATCAATTGATTTTGAACAATCTCTTTACCAGAGGGAACCTTACCTTCAACAAACTTCTTTTTAATGATTCTTTCAATCTGTCTTAGTTTTCCTTTTTCTTTTCCGTTTACTAAAACGATAGAAATACCTTTATTTCCAGCTCTACCAGTTCTACCACTTCTATGAGTATAGTTTTCTATTTGATCTGGTAATTTATGGTTTAATACGTGTGTTAATTCAGTAACATCCAATCCACGAGCAGCAACATCAGTAGCTACTAATATTTTAATTGTTCTTTTTCTGAATTTACCCATTACAGAATCTCTTTGTCCTTGAGATAAATCTCCATGTAAAGAATCTGCGCTATAGCCGTCTCTAATTAAGTTATCTGCAACTTCTTGAGTTTCTCTACGCGTTCTACAAAATATGATTGCATAGATATCAGGGTTTAAATCTGCAATTCTTTTTAAGGCAGGATAACGAGTTCTTTCTGTAACTGAATAAAATTCATGACTCACATTTTCTGAACCTGCATTCTTTTCACCAGAAGTAATTTCAACCGGTTTTGTCATGTAGTTTCTAGCAATTGCTTCAACTTCTCTGGGAAAAGTTGCAGAAAATAATAAAGTTTGTTTTGTTTCTGGTGTTGCTTCTAAGACTTTATCTAATTCGTCTTTGAAACCCATGTTTAACATTTCATCAGCCTCATCTAAGACTAACCATTTTACGTTTCCTAATTTTAAAGCTCTTCTTTTAATTAAATCTACAGTTCTACCGGGAGTACCGACTACAATTTGAGATCCTCTCTTTAAAGACCTAATCTGATCTTCCATACTAGAACCACCATAAACCGTAGTTACTTTAACATTTGGTAAATATTTACAAAATTCTTTAATATTGTTACCAATTTGAACTGCAAGTTCTCTTGTTGGGGATAAAATAATAGATTGTACATTACCACTATTATCATCTAAAAGTTCTAATATTGGCAAACTAAAGGCAGCTGTTTTACCAGTTCCTGTTTGTGCAAATGCTTTTAAATCGTCTGTAGATGAAATAATTTGAGGTATTGCTTTTTCTTGAATAACAGTTGGTTTTTCATAACCTAAATCTGTTAATGCTCTGTTTATAGGCTCTTTTAAACCTAATTCTAAAAATGTTGACATTACTGTGTTTTTGTAGATTCACAGAACGCCTACCTGCAAACCCAATTATATATTTGGACTTGATTTTCTATTGAGCTCCCTCAAAATTAAAATCGTGCAAAGGTAATGGAAATTCACGATATAACAACCTTTCAGCTATTTAATTTATTTCACTTAATTCCTTTAGTTGCTTGTATATATTTATAGAAGAAATAGCTGCATAACCGTTTTCTACAATACCATTTTTATTCACAAGAATGGTTCTATTCATTTTACTTTTTAAGAAATTATTTTTTAGATTTTCAGAATTGATAAAATACTGATTTTTAATATCTATATTTTTAATTCTATTGTCGCTGTTTCCATCAATCTCTATAATTGCAAAGTTTAATAGTGGATATCTTTTTTGTAGAAAAAGAATTCTAGCACCTATAAAAGATTTAGAAATGTATTCTTTATTCCAAAAGAGTAGTACTGAATTCTTGTTCATTGTAAATTTCTCAATTTTTACAGGATAATTTGTAAAATCTGAAATTTTAAATCCCTTTATTTTATCTCCTTTTTGAACTAATTCGTTATCGGCTAAAAGATTTTTGATTAAAATTTTATGTTCCTCATTTGTAGATAAAGTAAAAAAGGTATCAAATGTTTTTTTATTAATATTACAGCTAGATTTTCTGTAAAAATGATCTAAAACAGTTCTTTTTAAGAATGCGTTTTTAGAATCACTTGAACTTATTTTATGGTTAATTGTATTTAATAAATCGACCGTAAAATCTGATGAAAATTCATCCTTCATAGGTTTGTGGCCAGAAGCATATGTAACATTATAAAGATAATTTGTAATATACCTCGCGTAAGGGGCGTAATACATTAAAGCATTGTTGTTATAATCTATATCTGTTCTATAGGCATAAAAAGAAGCATCTGTTTTTGGAAATTCTTCTTTCCTAGAAGTGTATAAATGGTTTATAGGATATCTTTCCACCCTTGAATAAATAGGATAGGTTAAGGCTATTTTTAAAATTTTTAAATAGCTTTCTGTTTCATTTGGATGTTTTGCGATATATTCGTTATAAGTAACTAGTTTAAAATTAATTATAGAATCAATTTTATTTTTGTATGCTATTGGTTCAAGATTATTGAGTTGATAAAAGAGTTTTCTTTCATTTTCAGCTTCTAAAAAAATATCAATTAGAATATTATTTCTTTCTGCACCTTTTCCAGCAAATACCAACGATTCGTCAAAATCCCAAGTATTTAAACGTAGCATTAAACTATCCTTTGGCTCAAGATACACATACTGATTTTCGTTACCATGTTCAATATAGTACAAGCCTTCATCTAAATTGTCATAAGTTGCCAAAAACTTATTTCTATGATTTAATAATAAGGTATCAATTACTTTATCATTGGAATAGAGTACAACAAATTTAGTTTTAGGGTTTATAATCTTTCCTCCAAAAAAAGTTTTAGAATTTTCGTTTTTTGTGGCACATCCTAACGCAAACAAAATTAAAAGAGAAAAAGGAATATTAGAAATTATATTTTTTGTCATAATAGAAATAACCCAAGGGTAGAATACAAATGTAAAAATTAGAAACAGGTAAATTTGTTAATTCACTGTTAAAATACTCTTAAGTAATATCTCAAATTTATAGCAAATTCAAAGAAAAGTATTGGGTTTATAGGTTAAAAAGAAAAATGTAATTTGTACTTTTGCACAAATTTAAAAGCTTATTTATGTTATCAGTTTCTAACTTATCTGTCCAATTTGGTAAACGTATTCTATTTGATGAAGTTAATACAAAGTTTCTTAATGGAAATTGCTATGGTATTATTGGTGCAAATGGATCAGGTAAATCTACTTTCTTGAAAATTATTTCAGGTATGCAAGAGCCTACCTCAGGGCAAGTACATTTAGATAAAGGAAAACGTATGTCAGTATTAACTCAAGATCATTATGCATTTGATGAGTTTCCAGTTTTGGAAACTATAGTAATGGGAAACAAAGATTTGTTTAAAATTAAAAAGCAAATTGATGCATTATATGCAGATTATACTGATGAAAATGCAGAGAAAATAGGAGAGTTACAAATCATTTTTGAGGAGATGGACGGTTGGAACGCAGATTCTAACGCGGCCGCTATGTTATCTAATTTAGGTATTAAAGAAGACTTGCATCATACCTTAATGAAAGATTTAGATGGAAAGCAAAAAGTTCGTGTTCTTATTGCACAGGCTTTATTTGGTAACCCCGATGTATTAATAATGGATGAGCCAACCAACGATTTAGATTTTGAAACAATTTCTTGGTTAGAAAATTTCTTAGCAAATTTTGAAAATACGGTAATTGTGGTTTCTCATGATAGGCATTTTTTAGATGCAGTTTGCACGCATATATCTGATATTGATTTTAGTAAAATAAATCATTATTCAGGTAATTATACCTTTTGGTATGAATCTAGTCAGTTAGCTGCAAAACAAAGAGCACAGCAAAATAAAAAAGCAGAAGATAAAAAGAAAGAACTAGAAGATTTTATTAGACGCTTTTCAGCCAATGTTGCAAAATCGAAACAAGCAACTTCTCGTAAAAAAATGATTGAGAAGTTAAATGTTGAAGATATTAAACCATCTAGCAGACGCTACCCTGCAATTATTTTTGATAGAGATAGGGAGGCGGGAGACCAAATTTTAAATGTAGAGGGTTTATCCAAACATTTTGAAAAGGAAAAATTATTTGATAAGGTTCATATAAATTTAAACAAGGGTGACAAAATTGCTATTATTTCTAAAAACTCTAGAGCTATTAGCGCTTTTTATCAAATTATAACAGATAACGAGAAAGCAGACGCAGGGAAGTTTTCTTGGGGAGTTACTACAACGCAATCTTATTTACCTCTAGATAATTCAACTTTTTTTCAAGATGGTAATTTAAATTTGGTTGATTGGTTAAGGCAATATGCTCAAACGGAAGAAGAAAGAGAAGAAGTTTTTATTCGAGGTTTTTTAGGGAAAATGATATTTTCTGGAGAAGAAGCATTAAAGAAAAGTAATGTGCTTTCTGGTGGAGAAAAAGTACGTTGTATGTTGTCTAGAATGATGATGAAAAGAGGAAATGTTTTAATTTTAGACGAACCAACAAATCACTTAGATTTAGAATCTATACAGTCCTTAAACAATGCTTTAATTAATTTCAAAGGAACTATATTTCTATCAACTCATGATCATGAATTTGCGCAAACGGTGGCAAATAGAATTATAGAATTAACCCCTAAAGGAGCAATCGATAGGTATACTACTTTTGAAGACTATTTATCTGATCCAAAAATTAAAGAACTTCGAGAAAAAATGTATTCTTAGAGAGTATCCCAAAGAACTGCGCTGAGTTTTGAACATTTTAGTATATAGACAATATACCTCACAAATTTTAATAATTGTGAGGTATTTTAATTTATTACCAAATTGGAATGTGTTCTTACTTTTTAATAGGACTGATGATTTTTACATCAGAAAAAGAAATAGCACCTCTTATTACACCGTCAATTGTCTTTTGTAATGCTTCAATTAATTGCATTTTTAATTGAGATTTATGATAAATTAAACTTACTTCTCTTGCTGGGGAGGGACTTGTAAACTCTCGTAAATGTGTTTTATCAATATCATTTAAATCTAAAGTATGCAAGTACGGTAATAAAGTCATTCCTAAACCTTCCTTTGAAAGCTTAATTAAAGTATCAAAACTTCCACTTTCTAGCTGAAACCTTTTTTTATTATCAGTTTTGTGATTTCTACACAAATTAAGAACACTATTTTTAAAGCAATGTCCACCTTCTAATAACAAAATATCTTCTATTTCTAGCTCTTCTGCAGTAATTTGTTTATTATTGAAAAGTCTATGATTTTGGGGAATTAAACCAACGAAAGGCTCGTAATATAAAGGTCGTTCTTTTATTGCTTCGTTCTCTAAAGGAGTTGCTGCAATACCAGCATCTATATGACCATCTGTTAATTTTCTTATAATATCTTCAGTCGTCAATTCTTCAATAATCAACTTTACTTTTGGGTATTTTTTAGTGAAATTTTGCAAGAACATCGGCAATAAAGTAGGCATTATTGTTGGTATTATTCCTAGTTTAAATTCTCCACCAATATATCCTTTTTGTTGATGTACGATATCTAAAATTCTATTACTTTCATCTACAATCACTTTGGCTTGCTCAACAATTTTTCTACCAACTTCAGTTAGTTCAATTGGTTTTTTTGATCTGTTGAAAATCTTAACTCCTAATTCATCTTCTAATTTTTGGATTTGCATGCTCAAGGTTGGTTGAGTTACAAAACTATGTTCAGCTGCTACCGTAAAATTCTGGTATTCTGCAACTGATAATACGTATTTTAACTGGGTAATTGTCATTTGTATAAAGCTATATGATAAAGATATTAAAACTATCAATAATAATTATAGTTTACGTTCATAAATTTTTATAAATTTAGATTAGACTTTAAAATTTAATATTATGAACAAATAAATATTAGGATTAGATAAAGCTAAAAGTGCAAATCTAGTTTATAGTTTAAACGGATTACTAGCAATTTTTCAAATATATTATCAAAATTTAAGAGGATTACATTGGAATATTAAAGGAAAAAGTTTCTTTGAACTTCACGTAAAGTTCGAAGAGTTCTACACAGATTCTCAGGTGAAGGTAGATGATGTTGCAGAGCGTATTTTAACGTTACAAGGAAAGCCACTGCATACTTTTACAGATTATATAAATAACGCATCTGTGCCGGTAGGTAAAGATATTTCTAATGATGTAGAGGGTGTGGAGTTGGTTGTTAATTCTTTATCAGAATTATTAAAAATAGAAAGAGAAATTTTAAATCTTTCGGATAAAGCAAATGATGAAGGAACAAATTCTATGATGAGCGATTTTATAGCTGAACAAGAAAAAACAATTTTGATGTTAAACTCTTGGCTTGGTAAATAATTTTTTTATTTCATTAAAAATAGTAAAAGGGGCTAATTAAAGCTCTTTTTATTATTTTATTGAATAAGCTACCCCAACTTCAAAACCAACAAACGAATAGCCATTGTTAGGTTTTTGAGTATCTAAATTAGAAACATGGCCAATGTTACATCCTATAAATAAAAATGTTTTATCTACTAAATTGTATGATAAACCTAAAGTAGCATTTTCTATAAAAGTAAAACCTTTAGCCAAACGTTCTGTTCTTGTATCGATTGCAGCTATACCTAGCGCCATTTTTATTAAATAATCTAATCTTCTTGAAATTTTCTTCTTTATTACAAAGCCTAATTCAAAAGCTTATAAATGCATAGTTTTTGGGGTTGTAAATTCTGTTCTTTTTTCTTGATAATTTTTTTCTGTGGGTAATACAAATTGCTTGTTTAATAATTGATGTTCTAATATTTTTATTTGCGGTTGTAAAATCAATTCAAATTTTAATGATTTCCAAGTACCTAAATTAAAAAATGCTTGCAGTTTATAAGTATTTGTAGAATAAGAGAAATCTTTATCATTAAAAATAAAATTCTTCTCATTTGCATTGTTGTATAGAAAGCCTACTTTCTTTATGTTGAAGAGTCCCTTTTTAGATTCTTGCGCTGTTATACTTGTTAATACAAATAATAGGGTAATAAATAAAAATATAACTTTCATAATTCAAAAAAGAATAAACCACCTAACAGGCTTATTAATAGTATTTTAAATGTAGCTTACTTTTTTATTTAACTAAACATTTTAGCAACGCTTTCAGCTTTTCTATTGGCTGTATAATCATAGAAACCTTCACTAGATTTAACACCTAATTTACCTGCCATTACCATATTTACCAATAAAGGACAAGGGGCATACTTCGGGTTTTTAAAACCGTCATGTAAAACGTTTAATATAGATAAACAAACATCTAATCCAATAAAATCCGCTAATTGTAACGGTCCCATAGGGTGTGCCATTCCTAGCTTCATTACAGTATCAATCTCAGTAACACCAGCAACACCATTATATAAAGTTTCAATAGATTCATTAATCATGGGCATTAATATTCTGTTTGCTACAAATCCAGGATAATCATTTACTTCTATTGGTGTTTTCTGAATTTTGGCAGTTAAATCTGCAATTGTTTGCATAACTATGTCAGAGGTATTATATCCTTTAATAATTTCTACTAACTTCATAATTGGCACTGGGTTCATAAAATGCATTCCAATTACTTTTTCTGGCCTACTAGTAACTGCGGCAATTTGAGTAATAGAAATAGAAGACGTATTTGTTGCTAAAATCGTTTTTTCATCACAAATAGCATCTAATTCTTTAAATATTTTAGATTTTAGAGCTGTGTTTTCGGTAGCTGCTTCAACTACTAAATCTACATTTCTTGCACCTTCAGCGATAACAGTAAATGTTGTAATATTTGCTAAAGTTTGAACTTTGTTAGCCTCAGATATTTTCTGCTTTGCAACCATTCTATCTAAGTTTTTAGAAATAGTAGCAATTCCTTTGTCCAAAGAGGCTTGAGAAATATCTATTAAATGTACTTTATAATTAAATTGAGCAAATGTGTGGGCAATTCCGTTTCCCATTGTTCCAGCACCAATTACAGCTATATTTTTCATATTTAATTTTTAAAAATTAATTTTAGTTATTGACAAAATTAAACAATGTGTTTACTTTAGTTAATCAATTAAAAACAATCTATAATCATTTGTGCAACTCTTAATGCTTCAGCCCCTTGTCTTAAAGAAACTATTGGTCTTGTGCCATTATTAATAGCATCAGCAAAAGATTCTAGTTCATCTAAAATAGCATTGTTATTTTCAATTTCAGGATTGTCAAAATAGATTTGTTTTTTAACACCTTCTGCATTTTGTAAAATCATTGCGAATTCGTCAGGATTGTTAGGAACATCTTTCATTCTAACAATTTCAGACTTTTTCTCTAAAAAATCTACGGAGATGTAAGCATCTTTCTGGAAGAAGCGTGTTTTACGCATATTTTTCATGGAAATTCTACTTGCGGTTAAGTTTGCAACACAACCATTTTCGAACTCAATTCTCGCATTTGCAATATCTGGAGTTTCTGAAATAACAGAAATTCCACTTGCATGCACATTTTTTACTTTAGAATTTACTACCGATAAAATAATATCAATATCATGTATCATTAAATCTAAAACTACAGGAACATCCGTTCCTCTTGGATTGAATTCTGCTAATCTGTGTGTCTCAATAAACATTGGAGTGTCAATCTTATCTTTAACCGCGGTAAATGCCGGATTAAAACGCTCTACATGACCAACTTGGCCTTGCACATGAAACTGACTTGCCAATGTTTTAATAGCCTCTGCTTCTAAAACAGTTTTTGTAATTGGCTTTTCTATAAAAATATGTCGCCCTTTTTCAATCGCTTTTTTAGCACATTCAAAATGAGACAATGTTGGTGTTACAATATCTACAACTTCAACTGCAGCTATTAATTCTTCAACAGAATCAAATAATTTATAGCCAAACTCTTTTGCTACTTTTTTTGCATTTTCTGTAAATGGGTCAAAAAAACCAACCAATTCAAACTTCTTAGATTCTTGTAATAAACGTAAATGGATTTTACCTAGATGACCAGCACCTAAAACACCTGCTTTTAACATATTTTTATTTTTTTTCATTCAAAAGTTTCTGAAATTTTAGGAGATTGGCTTCATTACTACTTTCTATTTTAGCCACTAAAGTACCTTGAATGCTATGATATTATTTATTTTAAAAATTCTGAAGAAATATCAAAAATTTTTCACAAAAACAAAGATACAATTTTATAAGAATGTAATTAGAATTATTACTATTTTTAGACTCTACCAAATTGTTAAAATTGAAAGACACTTCAAAACATCAAGGACTTAGAAATCAGCTTGCTACTATATTAGAAGCAAAAGGAATTACGGACAGTAATGTGCTGAATGCTATTCGAGAAATTCCTCGACACTTGTTTATAGACTCAAGTTTTGAGGCACATGCTTATCAAGATAAAGCATTTCCTATAGCTGCAGAACAAACTATTTCTCAGCCATATACAGTTGCTTTCCAATCGCAAACTTTAGAAATTAAACCTGGTGATAAAATATTAGAGATTGGAACTGGTTCAGGCTATCAAACTGCTGTTTTATTGGAGTTAAAAGCCTTAGTATATTCTATAGAAAGACAGAAAGAGTTGTTTAAAAGAACTTCTCTTTTCTTGCCTAAGATTGGTTATAAACCTAAAAAATTTATTTTTGGAGATGGTTATAAAGGCTTAAAAGAAGAAGCGCCTTTCGATAAAATTATTGTGACTGCCGGCGCACCTTTTGTGCCAAACCCTTTATTAGCACAATTAAAAATAGGAGGGAAGTTGTTAATTCCTGTTGGAGACAAAACACAAATAATGACGTTGTTTATTAGAAAATCGGCCAAAGAATTCGAAAAACAAGAATTAGGTGATTTTGCTTTTGTACCAATGTTAGAGCAAAAAAATTAAATTTTAGTTTAGAAATTTAATAAACTAAAAGTAGTTTACAAACTCGCGTCAAAATTTTCATCCCATTTCTGTTGCACACGCAGCACTTGTTCAATAACATCTCTAACGCAGCCCTCTCCACCTTTTTTATCAGAAATGTATTTAGAAACTTCTTGAATTTCTCTAACGGCATCATTTGGACACGCAGCTAAACCTACTATTTTCATAACTGGATAATCTGGTACGTCATCTCCCATATACAATACGTTTTCTGGTTGTAAATTGTACTTTTCTATCAGTTTTTGGTATTGTTTTATTTTGTTGTGGGCACCTAAATAGATGTCTTCAATTCCTAAAGCAGCCAGTCTAGTTCTAACACCTTCATTAGTACCACCAGAGATTATACAAACTCTATAGCCCTTGTTTAGTGCATTTTTCATTGCATAACCATCTTTTACATTCATGTGTCTTACCATTTCGCCATCTGGCATTATGGTTAACATTCCGTTTGTTAAAACGCCATCAACATCAAAAATAAAAGTGTTTATTTTTGGTAATAATTGTTTGTAACTAATTTCCATTTTCAATAGATTGAGTTATGAGTTTATAAATTACTTGTTGTTCTTTATGCAACAAGTCTAAATGATTTTTTATTGTTTCTTCATCTTTTCTAATTGCAGGGCCAGTTTGCGCTTTTTCTGGTGAAAGAGTTTTAATTTTTTCTGATGTTTCCTGGATTAGGGGTTGTAAAATTTCAAAAGGCACCTTATATTCTTCACAGATATCATTACCAATTTTATACAAATGATTTGTAAAGTTGTTTACAAAGACAGCAGCAACATGCAAGGCTTTTCTTTGTTCAGAATTTATAGAATATATTTTTTTACCGATTGCATTTGCCAATGTTTCAAGTAATAAATAATCTTCGTCACGCTCAGCTTCCAAGCAAAAAGGAACATTATAGAGATCTACTTCTTTCTCCTTAGAAAAGGTTTGTAACATGTAAAAAACGCCTTTATTAGTTGTGTTTTTTAAATCTTTCATAGAAAAACTACCTGAAGTATGCACCACAAAAGAGTTTTTAATTTTTAAAGAAACAGTTTCAATAGCGTCATCTGAAACTGCTAGAATTGTAATAATTGCTTTTGGTATATTTTCTAGTTTTCTAGAACTTACTTGTGTAAGGCTAATAGTATCAACTTTTAAAAAAGCCTTTACTAAATGCGCTGCTACATTTCCATTTCCTATAATTAGTACTGATATCATTATAGCGAAGATATTCAAAATTTATAGAAATTTAGAATTGCTTTTAGTAAATTAGCTGATGTAAATCTGATTTAATGAAAGATTCTAATAAACTAGGAATAAATACAATTTGCGTGCATACCGGAGAAGTAAA
>Ga0209192_10002774_pt1 | contig 12276 bp, 16 predicted proteins | sample ArcticOcean_MG_C_11_FD_187433 | JGI IMG/M metagenome (GOLD analysis project Ga0209192, IMG submission 187433) | Marine microbial communities from western Arctic Ocean - ArcticOcean_MG_CB2_154 (SPAdes) (version 2) | ecosystem: Environmental > Aquatic > Marine > Oceanic | place: Arctic Ocean... | reverse complement strand
AAGGATCAATATCAAAAAAAAATATAGTATCTCAATATAAAGAAGAGATTAAAAATTCAATCTCTTTAAAGCGTCCCATGAAAATAGCAATTGATTGTGGTAATGGGGCTGCGGGTGTTTGTGCACAAGAGCTCTATGAAAGCCTAAACATGAAAGTAGAAACCCTTTATTCTGAAGTAGATGGAAATTTTCCGAACCATCATCCTGACCCGAGTAACCCTAAAAACCTTGAAGACCTTCAAGAAGCTCTCGCTAAAGGTGAAAGTGAAATTGGATTGGCATTTGATGGAGACGCTGACAGACTAGGAGTTGTCACTAAAAATGGTGAAATAATATACCCGGATCGTCAACTTTTATTATTTGCGAAATATGTATTAAAAGATATGCCTAATAGCCCTATCATTTTTGATGTTAAATGTACTCGGCACCTATTTTCTTGGATTAAATCTCATGGGGGTAAACCCATAATATGGAAAACAGGTCACTCTCTAATTAAAGCCAAGATGAAAGAAATTAATGCTCCATTAGCAGGTGAAATGAGTGGTCATACTTTTTTTAATGATAGGTGGTATGGTTTTGATGATGGACTTTATGCTGGAGCTAGATTGGTTGAAATATTAAGTGGCTTTGACAACCCATCTGAAGTTCTAGAGGCACTTCCAAAAAGTATAAGTACTCCTGAGTTAAATGTGAGTGTAATCGAGGGTCAGCAACATGAGATAATAAAAAAAATACAGATGGAAGAAATTTTTGAGGGCTCAACAGAGGTCCTTAAAATTGATGGCGTAAGAGCTGAATATTCATATGGATTTGGACTCATGAGGGCATCAAATACAACACCTGTTATTGTTTTACGCTTTGAAGCTGATTCTGAGAAAATGTTAAAAAAAATAAGTGACGAATTTAAAGTTATTCTAAAAAAATATATCAAAGACAAATCTATAAATTTCTAATCACCTTCTTTAGAGTCGCATACTAAATTCATATAATAATAATTAACTGAATTAGGTAATATTTTTTCCCATGCAATAGGGCTTCCTTTTGCAAATAATATTTCGCCTTCACCCATATTCTCCTGATAAACAGAGTATGCAAGAACTTTTATTTGACTTGAAGAACAATTAAATTCTGCAAAAATCTTCAAAGAAAGGTACTTAAGATTCTTTACAATTTGCTCCTGCTCGTAATCTTCTAACATCCATAATCGAATTTTTTCTTTATTTTGTATGATGTGCTTAACATCAAGAAAATACGCAGTGCCAGTTTTCTTGTCGACATGAATGGGGTCCCAAGCTGAAAAAGCTATATTATTAAACAAGACTAGAATTAAAATTAATAAAATTTTCATATATCTTTATTGTAAATTAAATAAAAAAAAACCCGATATAAAATCGGGTTTTTCAACGAATAAATAAATTACTTATTCATTACGTACATGGTTACTTCAAAACCGAAACGCATTTCAGTTGCTTGAGGTGATGTCCACATAGTATTTCTCCTTGTTTATGATTAAAAAAAATTTCTTTAAACATAAAGCATATCGTTGAAGATGCTCCTACAAGTAACAACAAAAGTTCAACTTGAGATTTACCAATAAATTGTATCCATTTAAACAAAAATAACTATGATGATGAACATGAAGATTGTCTAGGTAAAATCATTAGATATCTTAAGTACATGATCACCATTAAAGTTAATTAATATAATAGTTGGCTAAACAGTAATTAACTCAATAACTATCATTTTGATCTAAATCAACTATGTCATCAGCATCAGGTGCTGCATTGAATGGTCCATTCCCACCAATCAATAGAGCATCAGTTGGATGGAAAGCTTTAACTGGCTCCGAATCTAATTGAACCACTGATGGATCCTCAGCTGTGAAGCCTTTGCCGCCTTGAGTGCTAAGTGCGTCACTATCTGTTGGATGGAACGCTGCAACTTCTTCTTGACCAGCACATCCTCCTAAAAATAAAACTAAAAATGCAACAAAAAATAATTTATTCATAATATTTCTCCGTTTATTTATAAAATGTATTAAAATCTAAAAATTACTGCTAGATCGAGTTATCCTGAGTTAAGTTAACTTCAGAGCCATCACTTGTTTCACCCTTACCGCCTTGTGCCTGAGAACTAATATCATCAGTTGGGTGGAACGCTTTGACCTCTTCTTGTGATACACAACCGCCTAGAAATATAGCTAAAAGTGCAACAAATAACAATTTATTCATTTCTACTCCTCCTATTTATTTAAATAAAAATAAAACACTAAATTTACTATTTCTAACCTTAACAACGAAACTAAAGCTTTAAATCTTCATTCGTTAATGACCACTTTGTCAATTTTATGTCGATGTGTCAATTTTTTATGAATAAGTTCAATGTTTTTTAAAAACTGAGTAGCAAGATTAAAACCTGTATCACTTGATTTATTAAAAAGGTTTTTTGCTTTTTTAGGCTCTATAGGGACTATATATCCATAATGATATAAAATACCTAAACTAAATAAAGCTCTCGGATGCCGGTTTCCTGCTGCCTGTTTAAGCCAGGTATAAGCCTCTGCTTTTGAAATTCCCAGGTCATTGACATACAGCCACCACATCAAATACTGCATATTAATATCTCCTTGATTACCGATATTACGCATCTTGTTTAATTGTTCTTTTTTTAAATTATCTAACTGACCAAAGCTGTATATTGCGTTATATTTTTTGTGAGAATTTATCAAAGTAGTCAATAAATGGCTCTCTGTTACCTTATCATTTTGCTTAAGCCAAAGAATACTTTTTTGGTTATCCTGAAGAGCAGCTATTGTTATAAAGTCTTCCGCCACTTTTGGCTGTCTGTCAATGATACTAATAGCAAATTCATACTGATCACTAGGATCTCCATTCTCATGTTTATTCCTGTCAAAATTTGCAAAAATTGAGTTGCCAAATAAAATAAGTGTCATTAAAAACAGTGCTTTAATCATTTGAATGGAGCCCCATAAGTAGTTATTATTGATATTGTATGATAGTGTAATAAATATGAAATATAATTACATTATCGATATCATGACAATCAAAAAAATTATACTATCGTTCGTATTAATTAGTATTTCTATGGTTGCGAGATCTGATGCCAACCCAGATATTTGGCCTTACATTAAAGAGAAGATGTATAAAGACCAGGTTATTACAGAAGTTGATTTTCTAAAGATTGATGGCCCAAAAAGAGCTTCGAGTGGAGCACAAGTGCCTATAAATATTAAGTTAGCATCGCCAGAAGGCGTTAATATAAATAAATTAGTTTTAATTATTGATGGTAATCCTATTCAACTAGCTTCAACTTATCACCTTACCAGGCAGACCCAAGATTTAGACCTATCAACCCGAATAAGAATGGAGACTGACTCTTTTGTTCGAGTGGTAGCAGAAGACGATAGTGGAAAACTTTACATGAGTGTTGTGGCAATTAGAGCGTCAGGCGGATGCAGTGGATACATGGATGTACACGACCCTGCTTTAACTAAAGATCTGGGTAAAATACTAGTCAAAACAAAAGCAAAATACTTAACAACTAGGATAAAACATCCTATGTTTAACGGCTTGCAAAGAGATCTTGACTCTGGCGGCTATATTCCACAATGGATAGTTACTCAAATACGTTACAACTATAAAGGTGAGAATATATTTGTTGTTGAAAATGATATCAGCATCAGTCAAGATCCTTACGTTAAAATTAACTTCCCTTCAGGGGCTAAAGGGACAGTTACTGTCTCAGCCACAGATACAAAAGGTCAAATTTTTATTAAAACTACTGAGATTTAATTATCTCAAGAGTTTCATTTTTGAACCAATATCATAAATAAAATTTACAACAGCTGAAAGACTTCCAATAAAAATAAAAATTATAAATATTATTAATGTTTTCTTAATGTATTGTGGGTAACTAACAATGAGCTCGTTAAGTTCAATCATCTTAAGTTGGTTCGCATTTAAAATAGGCTCACTAGCAACTATTAAATTCTCTATATTACACATCTGACTGGATTCAATACATAATAATTTTTGTCTGTCATATTCTTCAATAAAAATTTGGTGTGAAAAATAATCGCCAGCCAAAAGGATAAGAAATAAAAAAAATCCAATAATTGAAAATAACCAAAAAAATTGTCTAGAAAATTTTGAAACCATTACTTCATCCGCCCTTTTTTTTAATTTATACCATTTAAATGAAATGCAATGTTATTTAAATATTAGGGTTATGTCAAAATAAATTTAAATCCAGCCAAGACAATAACTAAACCCAAAGCTTTCTTAACCCCGTACTCGCTTAAAACTTTAATCCCAAGAGTTGTTCCCAACAAAACCCCCGCAAAAACTGCAAATGAATATAAAAAGATTGTATTTGATATTAAGTTAACTGAAACAAAATTTCCAAGCAAGCCCGCGATAGAATTAAAAAGAATAAAAGCAGCAGCCGTTCCTGAAGCGCTTTTGACTGTTGTCCAGCCTAAAAAAACTATAATGGGAGAGAGAAAAATCCCCCCTCCAGTGCCTGTAAGCCCAGAAAGCAAACCGATAGTAATGCCAACTAAAATAGCTACATATGGGTTGCAATGTTTAGTTGACTTAGTCTTCAAGTTTTTAAATATATTGAATAAAAATTGAAAGCCTGCAAATAAAAGAACAACACCAACCAAAGGTCTATAAACCTCAGATGATAACTCGATATAGCCGCCTAAAAAGGCAGCTGGGACTGATCCAATTACTAGGGGAAGGAAAACTTTGTAACTGAATAATTTATTTTTTATAAATCGGCAGCTCCCTACCGACGAGACTATTATATTAAGGACTAATCCAATTGGTTTAATTTCGCCTACAGGTGTACCCATAAGAGACATTATAGCTATATAGGATGATGCGCCACCATGTCCAACAGAAGAATAAAGGACTGCTCCAAAAAAGATTAAAATTGAAGTAATGTAGTCAGAGAGTAAAAAATCCATTATTTAATAATTACTTTTTAACTGCTTTATGCAAAACAATCCTTAAGTACTTCTGGGTTCGTCACTTTAAATAAGCCGTAGCTTTTAGTGTTATCTTTCAAGTAATGAAAATAAATAGAAAAAAGACCATCATTAATTATTTCAGTAACCAGTTCACTAGGAACTAATTCACTTCGTCTAACTGAAAACTGCTCGGTACTTGTCATAAAATTTTGACCGCCTGACTCAATAGCAATAGACTGAAACCAATTCCAAAAAGTAAATGAATAAAACGGAGTTTTAAGGTTTTTATGACCTTCTTTAAAAGATCTGAAATGCTTATTTAGATCAAATACATTTTTACCATTATTGTAAAATAATAACTCATAATATTTTTTTTTATTATTATCGTCGTAACTCTTCCTGCAAACTACTTTCAGCTTTAAAGCATCCTCAACAATTGGCGCAAAATAGTTTTGAGTGGAGAATTCATTAAATGATTTTGTATCAGCAAGCACAAAGCTCGAAAATAATGACAGAATTAATAAAAATAATTTATATGACATATTAAAAAAATGATTTGATAAATAAATAATCATTCTATTATTAATCTTAAAAATTTGATAGTTATAAGCAATAGTAAAAAAGAAAGTTAAGAATATAAATATTAAATTAACGTTTTCTTTTTAGCCAGATCCAAAATCCAGATAATGATAGTACTAACAACAACAACCCAATAATATCTAAAATCCATTTTCCTGCAAAGTTAATAATATTTCCATTATGCAAATCTAAAAAAAACTGTTCTACTGAAACTCCTTTTCCGTAATAATACTGATTTAAATTTGACTTTGCATCAGGAGAAACAACTCCTTCATTACTCCAGACTATCTTATTTTTAATATTCTCAATATTTACTTTGATAAAAGTTAATTGGACCTCATCAAAAATCCAATAGTCATTATCAGCTTGTATATATATTGTATTACTGTCTTTCCCTAATCTCTTTATGTTTGTTGGGACTTCAGCAGAACCACCTATTTTTTCAATAAGTTCACCACTACTTGTAAAAAAAATTAATTCACTCTCTAACGCAACAATTATCATTTCGTTATTTTCGACCACGCCCTTTATAGATATATCCGTCGTAAAGATAGGTTTAGCTTCTAGAAAAATTTGATCTTCAGCCTTTAAAATTAATTGGTTTTTAATTAAAAAAGATTGACTGATTGAGGGAGGCGACAAATTATAGAGACTCATAAGCCAGCTTGATTTAATAAAAGTTTCATCCAAGCTAAGGTCTTCTGTATGATTCAAAAAAATTCCTGTGATTGAGAGATGAATTAAAAAAATACCCACAAAGATTCCCAGGAGCCTATGAACTTTGTTAACAGCTTTTTTTGTGATTTTAAATTTACTCATTTATCTTAATATGTTGATCCAGATAAAGTGCTAATTCAGCCACTGATGTCATTGCCCATACTGATAATGTAGCACCAGATATTCCATCAATACTTCTATCAAGCTTTTCATTTTTTAGGGATGCGCCTGTAAATTGAGCTGTGAATGCTGGGTACTTAACCTCCCAACCACGAATCTCTCTAAATGCAAGAACCTTAATTCTTTCAATTTTACTACCTTTAATAACAATTCCAAAAGTAATAGGCTCTGTCTTACCAATCTCATCTAATATCCAAGTAGTTCTCCCATCTTTTTTCCAGTACCTTATCCTTAAAGCAGCATATGGGTGCCCTAAAATTTCTTCAACAGCACCCCTTAATTCGCCCAAAAGCATAATTGCTTCACTTGCAGGGGGTTCATTTAAATAGATCTCAGAAATAAAGCTTTTATCAGTTTGGTAAACGCCACGAGCAAAAACAGGCGGCATTAATATTAAAAATATCAATAGCGCCTGAATTGTAAAAAAATGGCTCTTTTTTATGTTTGAATATCCTGTTGTTGTTGAATTAATTTTACAGCATATCTTAATTCATCATTCCATGGATTTTCTTTTTTTTGCATTTCTTTCAACAACCAAATTAAATAATCTTTATCTATATTTGTCACTATTTCCTCTTCTACATCAAAATTCATCCAAAAAAACATAAATTTTACCTTTTGCTTTAGAACTGATAACCAAGACCTACGTTGAATCCATCAAGTTCTTTAGAGATATCTTTACCAACATCTTGATCTTGGTAATCTACTTTAATGACAACATCTTTATCAATCCACCAGTTAAAACCAACATCGATTTGATTGTATTGAGTGTCCTTTGCAAGTACTCCAGTTCTCCAACTGTTGCCATCTCCAGCTGCATTATCGTACTCATTGTATCTAGCGAAAATACCTATGTCTTCACCGGCCATAGTAAATCTATATGAAGGCTCAACATAAAAACCATACTGAAGATCTGCCGAAGCATCTGCTACAGCACTGCCATCTATGTCCCACCATGCACCTAATGCTCTTAAAGAGAACTGGTCTTTAGTATATACAGCATGTGCTTCATACAATGTAGCTGAACCAACATTTGCTAATAAATCTTGACCGAAATTCTCTTGGTAATTTACAGTTCCCGCTAATTCAAGACCAGGAATAGCAGTATATTTTAACCTTGCTGTTACTGCTCCTGTTTTGGCCGTAGCATTACCAACTTTCTGCCTACCATCTCTTGGTTTGAAAGCACTAGCTGTTCCCTCTAGACCAGAATGTGCAGCAACATCTAGAGTTAAACCATCAGTGATTTGATGAGTAACCATCGCGCCACCTGCCCACCAGGTAGCAGGGACAATGTTTTTCTCAACAGGGTTTCGTTCTACACCATAAAATGTAGGTGGCTCATGAGTTTCATTCATAATCCCAACTGGGATAAGAAATAAACCAGCACTCACAGTAGTATCATTTGTAAGATCATATTGAATGTAAGCTTGTTCAAGCTCAATTTCACCGGGTTTATCATCACCAGCAATACTATGCTCAAGCTCTAACTCTGAAAAAAATCTGAGTTTATCGCTGTATTCATGGTTTATAAATAACACAAACCTATGGAAATCAATTTGATCGAGATCACTTGTGCCCTTTTGATCATCAAGGCCGTTGTAATGTAACTCACCATAACCACCTATTGATGTTTTATTAAATAAACTCACTTGAGCCTTAATGGCTTCATCTGTTGCAACAGCTACCTCCTCAACGGTGCCCTTAAGTTGTGAGTTTTCTTTTTTAAGATTTTTAATTTCTGTCTTCATCTCTTGCATCATGTCAAAAATTTCTTGATTAGTTGGAGCTGCATTAACTGTTAAAGTTAATGCAGATAGAACAGCCCCTGTAAGTATTTTATTAAATTTCATTTCTACCTCTATCATTATTTATAATTTAATACAAATCTTAATGAGAATGATTCGTAATTACATTAATTGTAAATGAGAATCATTCGCATTGCAAGGGTAGAAATGAAATTTATTTACAATAAATAGAATAAAAATATAAAATTGTTGCAAATAAACAACAAAATTTATTAAATAATGCGTTTATGAGTATAAGTAATAAGTAAACATACCTATAGGAAAGAAAGTGAAGTGAAGGTGTTTATCTTTAAGGTGAGCTAAAAGTGGAGTTTTAATTTGAAACAGACATTAGTGCTTGTATTGGGTCGGCGCCCATTTTTAAAATCTTATCATCATCGCTCTCCGAACTAAAATCAACACTTACAGAATCAGTTAACTTGAACCTAAGATTGAATGTTGATGTAGGTGTAACTTTAAGTGGTGATGTTAATGCAATCGACCAGAGTAGTTTAGATGCGTTGGTACAAGCTGTTGCATATGAAGTATCAGTAGCCTGGAGGAGTGCTGCTGTAGCGAGTCCATTTTCAACCGTTTGATCTGCATCCTTGTCCCCTTGTGCGCCCATGGAAGTACATCCATCGTTAGCTGTATCTTTTAAAACATTTATAATTTCGTAGGAGACGACAGGTGCAGGTGTATCACCACAATCAATGACTTGTACTCCTCCAGCTAAAGTGGTTCCATGAGGGGTTACAATAACCTCATTAGAAACACCGGTCATACCAGTTATTGTCCAACACTGTGTTCCGGTAGCAGTTTTTCCAGTTACTGTGTTGGTAGTTGTGATGGTATTTTTAAGACCTAATTTTCCGTTTAAAACCGCTAGCATATATCCATATGTACCAGGGGCTATTGTGAATGCGGGCATAGCTAATGGCGCGGCAACTGGATAAGCAATAGCATGGTCGAGAACTGTTGCACTGTTATACATGAATTCGCAAGAACTATAATCTAAATTTGAAGGGTCAGCCGTGCAAAGGGCAAGCTTATAAAATTGAAGGTGATACTCATCCGGAATATCACTGCATGCATCTGTTGCTGTGCCGCTTTGCTTCACAGTAGTTGCGGAGTCTCCAGATACTGTAATGATTTTACCATCAGCATCTTTATCGCAGGAAGCATTAGCAGCCGTTACGTAAAGAGATGAAAATAGAGTCAGAAAAAAAAGAATACCAAATTTTATAAGTTTGTTTGTCATAATATTAGAATCCAGAAACCGTCACCCTACCAGCGGCCTTTTTTTGTTTATAAATCAAATTTTCACGCCTAACCTTGTCGTACCTTTTATCTTTCATACTCGTAAGTTTATAAGCAGTCTGACTAAAGAATGGTTTGGCTGGAGTATCACGATAAATTTCTGCCACGTTGTAGGTCAGTCTCAAAAAATTATCGCCTTTTATATCACCATTATATTTTCTATGTCCAGCTTCAAAGGCTAGGCCAGGGAGAAATGGAAGATCAGCGCGCAATGATAAGTCACTACCAGATACATCTTTTACTCCACTTACTTCACTGTCCCAAGTAAAAGCTCTGCCATAAAATTTTGCCCAATTCATATAAGGTAGTGGGATTCCTATCTCAGCATCCATACCATCTAGACCTTTCTCCTGGTAGCCGTTTTTTCCTGACTTCCAACCGGTAGTTCCCCAATAAGCATTCATGTTTAGTTCGCCTACAGAAGATCTAGCTTCTAGACCAATACTCGTTCTACCATGGTCATAAGGAAATTCATGGTCATAAAAAGCGTTAACGCCCATTAAAAGTTTTTCATCAGAAGTTAGTTTACGGTAACCAATACCTGCATTGAAAGTAGTTCTGTTGCCTTCACTATGAAAGACACTCAATTGAGTAAAAATTGTGTTTTCTATATCACTTGGGTCTGACAGCGGTGCTACTAACAAAATACCACTTGTGGGCTTATGTGGATTACTCAAGTTTAAAGTTACTTCGACTGTAGGAAAATATTGTTCTAAAAAACTCTTTGTAACACCAGTAGCGGTATTTTCAACGTACCCTGATGCCTTTGATTCGAGCTCTGCAAGGTAGCGATTAGATGCATTATCAAGTTCGTCAGAATTAACCCCTATTGGAATTAAAAAGGGGACGGTAAGAAAAATATTTTTTACTAATTTTAAATTTTTCATTGTCTAGTAAATTATACTCGTATAAGATACTTTTTTGCAAATATTGTTATTTGTAAAATTGGTCGGGACGGTGAGATTCGAACTCACGACCCCATGCACCCCATGCATGTACGCTACCAGGCTGCGCTACGTCCCGATTTTAAACCTTCTTCAATATCTTTAAAATATCTTCTAGCTGCGTTTTAAAGTTATTTATATCAGCTGGTGTATTAGATGCTGAATCAACAGATAATGGTAGTTCTGCTTGAGCTTTTTGTATAGCTTCTTCTGATGTTGCTGCTTTAACAAACTGTTTATCAGACAGTTTAGTTTTTGCTCCTTGAATAGTGAATCCATCAAAATACAATAACTCTCTTATTTTTCTCACCAACAGAACTTCTTCTTGTTGATAGTACCTTCTATTCCCTCTTCGCTTAACCGGTTTAAGCTGAGTAAATTCTTGCTCCCAATACCTGAGGACATGTGGCTTTAAATCACACAGTAATCCCACCTCGCCAATTGTAAAATAACGTTTGGCAGGGATTGGTGGTAATATTTTTTTATGTTTGCTTTCCAGGTGATTTCTCTTCTACGCTTGATTTAAGTTTCTGACTGGAATGAAAGGTAACTACACGACGAGCTTTAATTGGAATCTCCTCACCAGTTTTAGGATTCCTTCCAGGGCGCTCCGATTTAAGTCTAAGCTCAAAATTACCAAAACCTGAAAGCTTTACACTCTCTCCTTTTTCCAATGAAATACGAATTTCCTCAAAAAAAGTTTCAACCATTTCTTTGGCCTCAGTTTTATTTAAACCTACTTTTTCAAATAAAATTTCTGATAATTCTGCCTTAGTTAAGGTCATAATAAATTTCTCAAATTAAACAATAAATACAAACTTAACGGAGTTGAGCGTTAAACTTGTCCTTCAATAATGATAGCACCTGATCGACTGTATTATTTACCTCTTCATCTTCAAGTGTTTTGTAAGTATCTTGCATAAGTATCAGAAATGCAATACTTTTTTTATCATTTTCTATTCCACTGCCCTCATAAACATCGAATGCATAAAACTCAATTAGGCTATCAAATCTTGCCTCATATACAGCATTAACTATGCTTCCAACACTCGTAGCCTTGTCAACAATAATGGAGATATCTCGTCTTACTGACTGATACTTTACTGGCATATGAAAATTAGTGTCAGGAAGTTTAATTAATTCCGAGACTTTAAGTTCAAACAAATAAACCTTACCCGGGATTTCATATTTTTGCTGCCAAGCTGGATGCAATTGCCCTAACCATCCAATGCCCTTATTATTAATTAAAATTTCTGCTGCTTGTCCTGGATGCAATGAGCTTGGAGTTTTATTTTTTGCCGCCTTAAAAGTTAAAGTACTACCTGAGAAGCTCTCAATATCCCCCTTAAGATCATAGAAATTAACTTCTAATCCCTCGTCGCCCCATTGCTCAGGGTATTTTTTTCCATAAACTAAGCCAGATAACATTTCGTGCTCAGCGAACCCTTTTTCAGTTTTTTTGTATGTAGAAGCAACTTCAAATAATCTAACTTGTGTTTGCCCTCTATTTATATTTTGAGTTAAAGCTTCTATATGACTTCCCCATATTCTGGACCTCATCACATTCATGTGAGAAGCAATTGGGTTTTTAAGCTCAATAATATCTTCATTGCTGTGAAAGCCCTGCTCAGTTTCTCGAGAAATAAAGCTATAGCTAATAATTTCGTTGTAGCCTAAGTTAGCAATAAAACGTTTAATATCAATTTTATTTTTTTTATGCGATATTTGCTCCAACATTTTTATTGGGGCGACT
>Ga0209192_10002773_pt1 | contig 12277 bp, 14 predicted proteins | sample ArcticOcean_MG_C_11_FD_187433 | JGI IMG/M metagenome (GOLD analysis project Ga0209192, IMG submission 187433) | Marine microbial communities from western Arctic Ocean - ArcticOcean_MG_CB2_154 (SPAdes) (version 2) | ecosystem: Environmental > Aquatic > Marine > Oceanic | place: Arctic Ocean... | reverse complement strand
GGACTTTGGTCCTTTCTAGAATTTAAAGAAGAGTTAGATGTGAAGCAGTGGGTTTCAAACAATCTTAAAATTAATAGTTTCAGATTATTGGAGAAGGGAGTCATGACTACAGTTTTCACTCACTATAAACTTCAAATGCATTATCAGCATATAAAAGTAAAAAATCTAAAAAGTAAGGAAGATTCTTTAGGGGGGTCATGGCATGATAAAGATAAAATTGAAGAGGGCGCATATCCCGCAGCAGTGAAGAGAATATTAAAAAAATTAATACAAGATGGAACAGTCCTATAGTTTATTTTTGTTTAGGGGTTGCGACCAACATAATTACAAGGCATGATTCAAATTAATTAAAAAAGTAAGGAATTAAGATTATGCAGAAATTTATTGATCCTATAGCAAGAGTTTTGTTATCACTGATATTTTTTATTTCAGTGTTGTTCATTTTAAGTAATATCTTAAATACACCAAATGGTTATGGAGCTTACCAAGATATGCTGGGAGCAAGAGGATTACCAGGTATTTTTGCTCCTCTCAGTATCCTAATCCAATTTGTTGGAGGTATAACTTTGATTATTGGGTATAAAATTAAAATCACAGCATATACTTTAGCCGCGTACGCTTTTCTTTGGTCAATAGTGTATTTAATAAGCGCATTTTCAGGGCAACCTCATCTACTATTAATGTCACTTCAGTATTTAACTATAACAGGCGGCCTGTTGTATATGGGAGCTCATCCAGCTAATGGTTTTAGTATTGATGGGTTAAAAAAATAAGATTACAGTGCTTAGCTTTTTTATTCCCATTCTAATTTTGGATATATTTGATTAATATTTCTAGCATTTTGAACATCAAATAATTCCCATTTCTTTGCTTCGGATTGAGCCACTGTTTCTATGGCTTTTTGAAGTCCTATATCTTCTTCAATTGCTTGCCTTATTTCATTCCTTAAAGTTATAAAATAATTTTTTTGTTTTTTAAAAGCTTCTTTCCAGTTTTTTGTTGGAGTTCCATGGCCAGGAATAACAAGCTTAATGTTTAATGATATAAATTTGTCAATAATATCAATAAAGCCATTTATATCGCCGTCAACTACTGGAGTTCTTTCAATAAATAATAAATCACCAGCCCAAAAAGTTCCAGTTGATATGTCTTCAATAGTAATATCACTATTTGTATGAGCAATAGAATATGCACTTATTTTAATTTTTCTTTCACCTAAATCTAAAATCATAGTGTCGTTAGCTTTTATTAAAATTGAAGGTGGAATTTGGATAGTTTTTTCGAATGGGATGTTTAAATATTTAAGATTTAATTCCTCATAGAATTTTTTTCTTAATTGCATTGCCTCTGGAAGTTGTCTGTGACCAATGAATTCGGTATTTTTATCTTGAAATGCAGCGTTACCATATATATGGTCAAGATGAACATGGGTATTAATTACATATTTAATCGGCAATGATGTTTTTTCTCGAATGCTTGCTTTAAGAGACTCACCTATTGCTAAAGTTCCTCCCGTGTCAATAACTGCAACACTATTTTTACCAATAATGAATCCAATATTACCAATGTCACCTTGATAGTTTTCATCAACATCAAAATGCTTTCCTTGATGAACAAATATCCCTGGCGCTACTTCAATAATATCTACTTGAGATGAACTTGCTAAAATATTTTGTGTTAAAAAAGTTAAAAAAAATAATAAAAGAGTTAGTTTTTTTTTCATTTTGTTAAATTAGGACTATGATTACATAACTTTATTTTACCTTATATTAATTATGAATAGTGCTACAAAAAAATATACTAATGTTGCAATCGTTTTACATTGGCTAATTGCTATTGGCATTTTCTTTATGTTCTATCTTGGATGGTTTATGGAAGCTTTACCTAAAGAGGGAACAAAAGCTTTAAGTTATGACTTATTTGATTTAGGTTTATACACTTGGGAGTTAAATAAAGAAGCCACACCAAGAGCTTTCTATTTTAATCTTCATAAGTCTATTGGGCTTACAATATTTGTCCTTATAATTTTTAGAATTATTTGGCGCTTGACTCACCGTCCACCGGCATTACTTGAAACAATGAAGTCCTGGGAAAAAAGATTAGCTAACGTAGCTCATCATGGACTTTATTTATTGATGTTTTTAATCCCTTTATCAGGAATTATTATGTCTATCGGAAGCAAGTATGGTATCAAGTGGTTTGGGATTAAAGTAATTCCTGGTATTGATGATTCTGGAGTGAGAGAGTTGTTTCTTGAATTTCATCAAATTTTTGGGATATTAATTTTATGTGTTTTATTTTTTCATATTATTGGAGCTTTGAAACATTCATTTATAGATAAAGATGGAACACTTAGAAGAATTTGGTTTAGTAAGTAAATCTAGCATTATCTAACGATAATTGTAATAATAAGTAATCATGTCAATCGATATATTAACCATAACAAACCACGATCGTGATATTTTCAAAGGAAAATATATATATCCTGTTGTGTCAAGGCGAGCGGGCGGACTATCTTTAGGAATTAATTTAAATACAAACAATGCTTGTAACTGGCAGTGTATTTATTGCGAAGTTCCAAATTTAGTCAGAGGTAAACCAGAAACTATTGATTTATATGAATTAGAGAATGAGCTTGATTACTGGCTTGACCAAATAGTTAATAAATCTTTTTTAAGTCAATATACTAAAAGCAAAACAGAGTTTAAAGATATAGCCTTCTCTGGAAATGGAGAACCAACGGCATCTAAACAGTTTAAAGATGTAATCAGTATTTTAATTAAGAAAATTGATGAATATAAATTAGATCGAATAATAATTCGATTAATTACAAATGGAAGCTATATGGCTAAACCAGAAACACAAGAAGCCTTATCCTTGTTATCAAATCTTAAACGTGAGATTTGGTTCAAAATAGATCAAACCAATAAAGACGGCGTTAAAATAATTAATCAAGTCAATTTATCAATATCAAGTGTCAAAAAAAATCTTGAAGCAGCTATCAAAAGTAATCCAACAGTTATACAGACTTGCCTATTTAAATTAAATGGAAAATTACCTAGCTCAGAATCGTTGGAAGCCTATATTAATTTTATAAACCCCTATAGGTATAAAATTAAGGGAATACATCTTTATAGCTTAGCTCGAGTATCTGAACAGACTAATAAGGTAAGGTTAACAAGGCTTACAGAGTCTGAATTAGAGGTTATTGCTGATGAAATAAAAGTGTTGAGCATCCCAATTCAAATTTTCCCGTAGATACCTATGAAAAATATATTAGTCATTTTTTTAAGTTTATTTTTATTCTCCGCTTGTCAAAATCAGAACGAAGATTGGTCTTCTTATGGAAAAGATTTAACTAATCAAAGATTTTCAAAATTAGATCAAATTAACACCAAGAATGTCAAAAATTTAGAATTAGCTTGGCAATATCAAACAGGTATTAGTGCAACATTTCAAGCTACCCCAATTGTTCATAAGGGAGTTATGTATGTTTCTTTACCCTATAACCATGTAATCGCTATGGATGGGAAAACTGGAAAAGAATTATGGCGGTATGAGCATGATAGAAATCCAAATTGGAAATTGTGCTGTGGCCCAACGAATCGTGGAGTTGCTGTTCACGAAAACCAGATTTTTTTCGGAACAGTCGATGCGAGGCTTATTTCCCTAGATATTAAAACTGGAAAGAAAATTTGGGATATTAATGTCGTAGAAAATATGGTTGCAACAGAATCTTTAAGTTCGCTTGATGAATTAGATCGCAATCGAGATAAAATTATGGGTGGTGGAACAGGTGTCGGTATCTCTATGGCACCCGTCATTTATAAAAATAAGGTAATTATTGGAATTACTGGGGTTGGTTATGGACTGCATATTGAAGGGCACGGTAAAGATTCTCCGCTAGGTGCTGTAGTTGGTGTTTCTGGAAGGTTTGGGAGGCCCGGCTTCCTTGCAGCATATGATATCTATTCAGGAAAACAAATATGGCAGTTTGATACAATCCCCGAACAAGGTTGGGAAGGCGAGTTTACAAATTATACTGCTGATGGCGAAGTACTTAATCGTGATACCTACCTTGAAAAAGAAGCATTACCTCGATACCCAGATTCTGCTAAATATGGTGGAGGCTCTGCATGGACAACCCCTGCAATTGACGATGTCACAAATACACTTTTCTTTGGAACTGGGAATCCATCCCCGCAGATGAGTGGAGAATCTCGACCTGGTGATAATCTTTATACAGTTTCTTTAGTCGCTTTAGATGCTGATACAGGTAAATTAAAATGGTTTTATCAACAAGTCCCACACGATATATGGGGCTATGATGTTGCAAGCCCACCATTATTATTCGATACTATTGTTGATGGAAAAGTAATCCCTGCTATTGGCCAGGCAGGAAAAACAGGTTGGTTTTACATACATAATAGAAATAATGGAGAGCTTTTGCTTAAGTCCGAAGCATTTGTGCCTCAAGATAATTTATTTGCTAAACCAACCTCTGAGGGAACTATAATATATCCAGGACTTCTTGGCGGTTCTAATTGGTCTCCAGTAAGTATGAATTTAGATCATCACTTAGTATATGTCTCTGGCATCCATGCCCCTATTAAATATAATTTACATGAAAAAAAATCTGGAAATAAAATTATAAGATACACAAGCGCTGAACGGTCTGATGACTCACAATGGGGAATACTTTCAGCAATCAACGTATCAACTGGTAAAATTATGTGGGAACATACAACAGAGCAACCTCTCCTAGGAGGTACGCTTTCTACAAAAGGAGATTTAGTTTTCTTGGGAGAAGGTAATGGTACATTTAATGCTTTTAATGCAGTCACTGGGGAATTAATATGGCACGCCAATATTGATGCAGGTGTAAATGCCCCCCCTATTACATATATGATTAACGGAAAACAATACATCGCTGTTGTCGCTGGTGGAAATAAAATTATGGGTTATAAACAAGGGGACTATATAAGTGTTTACCAACTCCCGCAATAAAAATATAAGAATTTCCTAGAAATGCTAACTTATTATTTAATAATTAAGGAATGCTGTTGAAAATTACTGTTGTAGGTATTGGATATGTTGGTTTAGCAAATGCAATTTTACTTGCACAAAACCATAGTGTTACTTTAATCGACCTTATCTCAAAAAAAGTAGATTTAATTAATGAAAAAAAATCTCCTATTAAAGACTCATATATTTCTAAATATTTAGAGTCAGTAAAGTTAAATTTAGATGCAACGATTGATCAAAATACTGCCTATAAAAATTCTGAATTAATCATCATAGCAACTCCTACAGATTACGATCCTGCAACAAACTTTTTTAATACAAAATCAATTGAAGATTCAATAGAAAATATATTAAAAGTAAATAATAAAGCAATTATTTTAATAAAATCGACAGTTCCTGTTGGTTATACAGAAAGTTTAAAAAGAAAATTTAATGTATCAAATATTATATTTTCACCAGAATTTTTAAGAGAAGGACAAGCATTGTATGACTGTCTTTACCCAACTAGGATTATTATTGGTAGTAGTGAAAATGATGAAAAGAAGCTTGCTAAAATATTTACAGAAGGAGCAATTAAAAAAGAAATTCCAATTTTATATACAGACCCAACCGAAGCTGAAGCAATTAAACTTTTTTCAAATACTTACTTAGCAATGAGAGTTACCTTCTTTAATGAATTAGATACTTTTGCATCAAAACATGAGTTAAGTACAAAGCAAATAATTGATGGCGTTAGCTTAGATCCAAGAATAGGCAATCATTATAATAATCCATCATTTGGATATGGCGGGTACTGCCTCCCAAAAGATACAAAACAATTACTAGCCAATTATAAAGATATCCCTAACAATATTATGCAAGCAATTGTCGATAGCAACGAAACTAGAAAAGAATTTCTTGTCGAGGAGATAATAAAAACTAAAGCTAAAGTTATTGGAATCTATCGTTTAATAATGAAAAGTAATTCTGATAACTATAGGGAGTCAGCAATTTTAGGAATGATCGAAAGATTAAAAGAGAAGAAGGTCGAAATACTTATTTATGAGCCACAAATTAGTAAAAATGACTTAGAAGGCTTACAGATTGTTAAGAATTTAAATGATTTTATGGATAAGTCTGAAATTATAATTGCTAATCGTTATCATTCAGAGCTGGATATAGTAAAAAATAAAGTCTATTCGAGAGATATCACCAACAAAGATTAAAAACTAGAAATTAATAGAAGGTTTATGATAAAAATTATTTTAATTTTACTTCATTTAGTAATTGGAATTTTTTGTATAATATTTTTTCCAATAATTAATCGTAAGTTAAGAAAAAAATTAATCATGTGGTGGTCTTTGTTACTTTTAAAAATTTTTAAAATTAATTTTACTTCGAATAAAAAATTTGAAAAAATATTATTAAATAAAAATTATTTAGTAGTCAGTAATCATATCTCATGGCTAGATATTTTTATTATTAATTCTTCATATCCGTTGGCTTTTGTAGCCAAAAATAGTATTTCAAAATGGCCCATTCTAAATCTACTTGTTAAGGGAGCAGAAACAATTTTTATTGATCGTAAAAAGATTAGTAAAATAAAAGAAACTACTAATGAAGTAGAGGATTTCTTGGAAACAAAGGGAAGTATCTGCATTTTCCCTGAAGGAACTTCTACAGACGGATCACGAATTCTTACGTTCAAAGGAAACTTGTTACAAGCAGCAATTAATAAAGATATTAAGATACTCCCAATTGTTATTCAATATAGCCATAATAAGAAGTTTTGTTCGGCACCATCTTATTGTGGAGATTTATCATTACTTGATTCACTGATAAATATAATTAGGTTAGATAATATAGAAGCTAAATTAACTATTTTGAAAGAGATTAAAAGTAAATCTGATAGAAAATCTCTAGCTAAAAAAGCATATCTCGAAATAAATAAAGTAATAAATAAATTTTAACAAATAATTACAACTTTTTTAATTGGCTATATTAATGTCATCATGTAATCTTTAGTTTTTATTATGAAGTAAAAAAAATTTAAATGAATTCACAAAAAAAATCAGAAATATATAATACTTTGAAAAAAACAAGAGCTCAGATATCAATACCTTTGACTGTGCTTACAGTTACATCATACTTTAGCTTTATTTGGGTAATTGCTTTTAAACCAAATATATTTGGCATAATGCTACCCGGTACCAATATTTCAATTGGGATACTACTTGGATTTTTACTAATCTTACTCATATTTATTATTACCTTAATATACGTTTATCTTGCTAATAAAAAAATTGAACCAATAATAAATAAGATAAAGAATGTATAGGTTAATTATATTGTTAGGGCTTCTATTTGCTAATACTGCATTTTCATTTAATGCTGATGAATCTGGGCATAATTTGGTAGCAATTATTATGTTTGTATTATTTGTTGGCATAACCCTCCTAATAACCTATTGGGCTTCAAAAAAAACTCATACAGCAAAAAGTTTTTATACCGCGGGTGGAAATATTAATGGACTTCAAAATGGGCTTGCAATATCAGGTGACTTTATGTCGGCTGCATCTTTTCTTGGAATATCTGGCTTAGTATATTTATCTGGCTTTGATGGTCTTATTTATTCGATTGGTTTCTTGATTGGATGGCCAATAATTTTATTACTAATTGCTGAACCACTTCGCAACCTGGGAAAATATAGTTTTTCTGATGTTGTTTCATTTAGGCTAAAACAAAAACCAATTAGAATTCTTGCTGCTTGTGGCTCTTTATCTACTGTAATTCTGTATTTAATAGCTCAAATGGTTGGTGCTGGAAAACTTATAGAGATCCTATTTGGCTTGCCCTATTATTCAGCTGTTATTATCGTTGGCGGATTAATGATTTCATATGTAACTTTTGGTGGTATGTTAGCCACAACATGGGTCCAAATAATCAAGGCTGTTCTTTTATTATTTGGAGCAACAGTTATTGCTTTTCTTGTTCTTTATCAATTTCAATTTAATTTCGATAACTTTTTTAGTCAAGCTATTAATGTCCATAGTGAAGGCAATAAGATAATGGCACCCGGGGGGTTAATTTCGGATCCTTTGTCAGCAATATCTCTAGGTCTTGCCCTAATGTTTGGCACAGCTGGACTTCCTCATATTTTGATGAGATTTTTCACGGTACCAGATGCAATAGAGGCCAGAAAATCAGTAGTTTATGCAACAGGATTTATTGGTTATTTCTATATATTAACTTTTATTATTGGATTTGGAGCAATTGTTCTAATATCTAACAATCCTGAGTATTTAGATGGTTCTGGCAAATTAATAGGCAATAATAATATGGCAGCTATCCATCTTTCTCACGCAGTCGGAGGCGATATTTTACTTGGCTTTATTTCAGCAGTAGCATTTGCGACTATTTTAGCAGTTGTTTCTGGACTAACTCTTGCGGGAGCCTCGGCAATTTCTCATGATTTATATGCAAATGCTTTCTTAAAAGGTAAAAATAACGAGAAGATGGAAATGAGAGTGTCAAAGATGTCGACTATTTTCTTAGGTATCCTTGCAGTGCTGCTGGGGATTATTTTTGAAGATCAAAATGTTGCATTCATGGTCGGGCTTGCATTTGCTATAGCCGCTACAACTAATTTTCCAATATTAATCCTCTCCATATATTGGAAAAATCTTACTACTAGAGGAGCGGTTATAGGCGGTTCCGCTGGATTATTTACAGTAATACTTTTAGTGATACTTGGCCCAGTGGTATGGGTAGACATATTCAATAATAATGAAGCGGTATTTCCATATAAATACCCTGCTTTATTCTCTATGACAGTAACTTTTTTTGGAATATGGTTCTTTTCTAAAAATGATAAAACTAAAACTGCCTTATCTGAAAAAAAATTATTTGAATCTCAATATTTTAGATCTCAGACTGGGGTTGGTATTGATAAACCAAGTGGCCATTAATCATGCAGTTTTATAAATATCATATTTTCTTTTGTTTAAACCAAAGAAAAGATGGAGCCCAATGCTGTATGAATTTTAATGCTGAGCCGATGTTTAATTATATGAAAAAAAAGATTAAATCATTAAATATAAACGGACCAAACAAGGTAAGAGTAAATCGAGGAGGCTGCTTTGATCGCTGTAATGATGGCCCTTTAATGGTTATTTATCCTGAAGGAATATGGTACCGTTTTGTTGATAAGGAAGATATTGATGAAATTATTGAAGAACACTTAATTAATGGTGTTACTGTCAATAGATTATTGACCTAATTTATTATTGATATAATCAATAAATTTTATTTCTTCATGCTCTGAAAATTCTTTATCATATAATTTTTTCCTCACACTCCAAATACTTTCTGGAAAGTGGCTGTCATCAAAATTCCTTGGGATAATGTGCCAATGTAAATGGGGAGTTATATTTCCTAGCGAGGCCAAATTTATTTTATCTGGCTTTAAGTATTCTCTTATAAATTTTTCAACCATAAAAACTACTTCCATAATCATATTGCGGATATCCTCATCTAAATCTGTCATTTCTTTGACATGACTAATTAAATCTACTCTACAATATCCTGGATAATTATGATCATTGATTAATAAAACACGAATTACATTATTTGACCAAATTATAGGGTATTTTTGATTAGAACAAAGAGCACAATTATTAGATTTAAGAGACGTCAAGCATTCTATCCAATGCTAATTTTGCTAATTCAGATTCTTTTTTTGGAACCTTGATAATGTTAACTGGGTTATCTTCCATAATATTTTGCAAGGTCCACAATAAATGCTGAGGATCAATTCTAGCCATTGTCGAACACTCACAAACTACATGTGACATAAATTGAACCAGCTTGCCTTCAGGCTTCATTTCATTAGCTAACCTATTTACTAAATTTAGCTCAGTACCCACTAGCCATTTAGTATTTTTTTCAGCATCCTTAATTGTATTAAGAATAAATTCAGTAGATCCAACATAATCTGAATTTTGACAAACCTCAAAAGGTGATTCTGGATGCGATATTACAAATCCTTCTGGATGGGTTTCCCTAAATTTTTCAATATGTTGTAGCCTAAACATTTGATGAACAGCACAATGACCTTTCCACAACAAAACCTTAGAATCAGATATTTGTTTTTCTGTTAAACCACCTAGCGGTAAATCAGGATCCCAAACAGGCATATGATCTAATGATATTCCCATATTATGACCTGTCCACCTTCCTAAGTTTTGGTCTGGAAAAAATAATACTTTTTCTTTTTTCTTGAATGCCCAATCTAAAATTTTTGGTGCGTTTGTTGAGGTACAGACAATTCCATCGTGCTCACCGCAAAAAGCTTTTAAATCTGCTGCTGAGTTAATGTAAGTAATGGGTGTAATACTTTTATCGAAGTCTAAAACCTTGGAGAGCTCTCTATAAGTCCTTTCAACTTTTGCTAAATTAGCCATATCAGCCATAGAGCAACCTGCTGAGAGATCTGGCAATACTGTAATTTGATCTGGTCGAGATAGAATATTTGAAACTTCAGCCATAAAATGAACACCTAGAAAAACAATATATTTTGCATCTAGTTTCTGAACATATTGAGCAAGCTTTAATGAGTCACCAGAATAATCGGCATGCCTATACACTGTTTCATTTTGATAATGATGCCCAAGAATAACAATTTTATCCCCTAAAGCCTTTCTGGCTTTGAGAATTTTATCCTGACAATCATCATTTTTTAGATTTTCAAAAGTATCAAACTTAATTTTTGCTATATTCATATTTTTTATTCTAACTTGCTAATTGTTTAATTTCGCATAATTTTTCTAAAGCTTTAACATTTGTCCAGGAAAATACTAATTCTTTTGCAACATCAATAGAGACCCATTGAAAATCATTATGTTCCTTAGGGGCAATTTTTATTTCTACCTTACTTGGTAATTCCAAACCAAAAATATGCTCAGTATTGTAATTAACACCTGGTCCATAGCGATACTGCCAATGAGAAAATATTTTGTATCTGTGATTTAAATTCCAATTTTCAAGCGTGTAATTATTACAAATAATACCAGTTTCTTCAAATACTTCTCTTTTTGCAGTCTCAAAAGGAGATTCATTATATTCAATACTTCCTGTAACTGACTGCCAGAAATTTTTTTTATCAGAACGACTAAGTAATAATATATCTAATTTCTTTGTGTAGATTAAAATTAAGGACGAAATTGGAATTTTGTAGTTTGTATTTTTCAAATTTTAGGAAGTTTAAAAATAGTATTTTCTTCAATTCCTTCAATTTCCGAAATTTTTATTTTTTTTATTTTTTTTATTTCGCTAATAAGACTTTGAACTAAAACCTCCGGTGCCGAGGCCCCAGCAGTTATACCTATATTTTTCTTGTTGATCAACCAACTTTCTCTAAATTCTGACATATCATCAATAAGTATAGCCTCTACCATTCTTTCTTTGGCAATTTCAACAAGTCTATTTGAGTTAGAACTATTTTTTGATCCGACAACAAAAATAAGATCATGATGCCCAATCATTTTTTTAACAGCTTCCTGCCTATTTTGTGTTGCGTAACATATGTCATTACTTTTTGGCCCGGAAACTGAAGGGTATTTATCAGTTAAAGAATCAATTATTTTCTTGGTATCGTCCATAGATAATGTAGTTTGACTAACATAACTAATTTTTTTTAAGTCAGTAATATTTAATTTTTTAACATCTGAAGTATTTTCTACTAAATGAATTTGACTATTTAACGAATTTTTTTCTATTTGCCCCATAGTCCCATCTACCTCTGGGTGCCCTTTGTGACCGATCATAACAATCGTATGCTTATCTTTACTTAATTTATTCACCTCCCTATGAACTTTAGTCACTAGTGGGCAGGTCGCATCAATTGCTATTAAATTGAAATTTTTAGCTTCCTGTTTTACTGCTTTGGAAACACCATGAGCACTAAAAATAACATGACTTGACTTTGGAATATCTTTTAAACTATCGACAAAAATAGCCCCTTTCTTATTTAGAGCATTGATTACATATTTGTTATGAACAACTTCATGGTGAACATAGATGGGCGCCCCATATTTTTCTAATGTCTTTTCTACAATTAAGATTGCTCTATCAACACCAGCACAAAATCCTCTTGGGTTAGCTAATGATAAATTAATGATATCTTTGGACATATTTTAATTAAGGTAACAGCTTTTCGCCATTAATTAAGTCAGAAAATGTTTCTCGATTTCTTATTAGATGGGCCTTACCGTCG
>Ga0209192_10002772_pt1 | contig 12282 bp, 21 predicted proteins | sample ArcticOcean_MG_C_11_FD_187433 | JGI IMG/M metagenome (GOLD analysis project Ga0209192, IMG submission 187433) | Marine microbial communities from western Arctic Ocean - ArcticOcean_MG_CB2_154 (SPAdes) (version 2) | ecosystem: Environmental > Aquatic > Marine > Oceanic | place: Arctic Ocean... | reverse complement strand
CAGAATTCAAACCAAGAGTGGATGGCAAACTTTCCTACACAGAGAAGGAAGGGGAACTTGCAGGCGGTTATGACACAGATGACTCAAAGAAGGAAGAGTGGAGAGGTGACATCACAATGACATGGAAGTTATTTGGTGGATTCAAGAACACACACGTTAGAAATGCCGACACAGCCAGACTGAGTGCGGCACAGATGAGATACCAAGACACAGTAAGATCCACGAACGAACAGTTCAAGAACGCATGGAACAACTACGTGTTGGTCGAGAAGAACCTAGCGACACTGAAGAGAACAGTGGAGATAAACGAAGAGATGTACAAACTGACACTTGCGGACTTCCAAGCAGGTAACTCACCCATTATGGCGGTGTTTGGCATGAAGACTGCGGCATTGATGAGTGAGGTTGCTTACTTGAATGCACAGGTTGATCTGCTACAAGCAAGATATCAACTGCACAAGGTACTTGGACTTGTGGACCCGATCCTACAGTAACACATTTAATTAAATACAACTATAATGAACAGTTTCCTACGACACCTATTCCGTGACAAGATAACGGCTATAATGCTGTTGATCAGCAGTTTGATCATCGCCATCTGTGCCCTAGCACCTGCATTGTTCGTGATAATCGTGTTGAACAAGTACCTGGCATCGGGTATAACAGGAACACTGATCAGCCTGACCGTGGGAGCAATAATCGCCATAGTGTTTGAATTCTCTTTCAGACAGAACAGAGGTACTATGATGACAGCATTCAACCAACGTGTGTACGATCCTTTGTTAAAGACATTCTCAGAAAAATTTAGAACAGCAGGACAACTGACTGCCGAACAGTACAAGAAGTTAGACGGTGCAGGAACCATGATCAAGAACATGAGATCATCATCCACAACCAGTTGGATACTGGACTGGCCTTTTGTGCTAGGTTTTTTAATTGTATTATTGTATATAAATTGGACCGCGGCACTGATCGCGGCCATATTCATGATCCTCATGATGGTGTTGACTGCACAGCGAATGAACCTAGGCCTAAAAAGTGATAGCACAGCAAACTTGGAGATATTTTTAACAGGACTTATGACAGTGGTAATCATATCAGTGGGTGCAACACAGATAATTGCAGGCACACTGGATGTTGGATTGTTGATAGGTTCTAACATACTGGCATCAAGAGCTCTACAAGGTGCCAACAAGTATGCCAAGGCAAAAGAATTCATACAACAACGTGACAACGCAGTGAAGGAGATCATAAATTATGTCAAAAGCAAATAACAGATTCTTCTTTGCACTGACGGCCATGTTCATATCATTCTTTGTGTGGATGTACTTGGCCAAGGTTGATGTGACCACTGTGGCCAACGGAATCGTTGTCCCTGAGAACAACATCACTAGATTAGGCACAATGGTAACAGGTGAGATCGTTGCTGTGAATTACAAGCAGGGTGACACAGTCAAGAAGGGTGACATCATCGTAACAATAAATCCAGGGGTGGGATATGAACCGTATCACATAAAAGCAAACATAGATGGTAGGATACAGGAACTTACTTTCAAGAACCCAGGATCAGTAGTGAAGCAGGGCGACGCACTGGCCATACTAGTACCATTGGATCAAAAACTGATTGTGGTAGGACAACTGCAAATCAAGGACAGAGGATACATAGAAGTAAATCAAAAAGCAAAGATCAAACTGGCCAGTTCAGAAGCATTCACATACCTACCCATAGATGCCAAAGTAATTTCAATATCACCCGATGCAATACAGACAGACAGTATGAGTTACTACGAGATCGAACTGGAACTGGACACACAGACTTTCGAGAACGGCGACATGCAGTACAAACTGGTGCCTGGCATACAGGTGCACGTGTTCATACTAACAGGAGAGAGAACAATATTGAGTTACATAACAACACCTTTCCATAATTCAATAGGAATGGCACTACAGGAGAGATAATGAAGATATTCACAAGCATATGGATGGTGATAGCATTTGCTGTCGTGCTGACCGGTGTCAGGATAGACAACAGCGACACAGTCAAGACAGTGAGATACCAGACGTGGGATCACTTCCAACAGATACAACCAAGGCAAGAAGTCAGTGACACGATATTGGTCGTGGACATAACAGAAGCAGACATAAAAAAATATGGCCAATGGCCTTGGCCCAGGCACACAATGGCCATGTTCCATGCCAAACTGACCGCCGCAGGTGCAATACTTGTGAACTACAACATACTGTTCGCAGACCCAGACAGGATGAGTGGTAAGGAATACCTCAAGAGCATGCCTATGAACAACGAACTGCGAGAGCAACTGGGCAAAATTTTGCCAGACACAGATGCGATCTTCTCGTATGTTATGAAAGAAAGCAAGAATTCCGTACTGATGGCGAGTGTCAATCATAAAAAAAGCAATACACTACCTAGAACAACACCGATTATACAGAAGGGTGACGCACTGCCATGGTTGTACTCGTACCCGGGGTTGGTCATTCCAAACAGTAAAGTGGCCGCGGGAGCAACTGCGATAGGAGTCATGGTGACTGCTCCAGAGCCAGATGCTGTTGTGAGGAAGATGCCAATGCTGATACGTGTGGGTGACAAAGTATATCCCAACATGATATTGGAGAATGTAAGGATACTCAACAAGAGCAAGAGGATCAAAGTAATAACAAAGCAACACGGGATTGATCAAATACTAGTGAGCAAGGATGCGGGCATACCTGTGAACCATAACGCAGAGATGTACATCAGCTATGCAGATCCAATACATTATCCACACCTGACTTCCGATGAAGTATTCACGGACCAAAACATGGACCAAGTCAAGGGAAAAATAGTTGTGGTGGGACTGGATGCGGCAGGCCTAAGGTATTTGAAATACACACCACATGGACTGACCACAGACCAGATGATAACTGCACAGGCGTTAGATACAGTGATAACCGGCAATCACTTGTTCAGACTGGCACAGGCAGACGCATACGAAATAGTGTTCATGGCGTTCTTATTATTGCTGTTAATACTTGTTCTACCGAGGACCAGTGTGTTGTTGGCTGTGCCTCTGTTAATTTTTATAGAAGGTGGTGTTGCTTATGCTTCTTTCGTGGCTTACGCAAACAAAGGATTCTTGATAGATCCATCTTTCATAATGTTGTCTGTGTTCCTAGTTTGGTCTCATTCTGTGTACAACAACTTCGCGACGCAGAGCAGATTGAAACAACAGATCAAGAAACAGTTTGAACACTACCTAGATCCCAGGATGGTCAAGAAATTACAGAAAGATCCATCACTGTTAAAACTTGGAGGGGAGACCAGATACATGACTTTCATGTTCTGTGACATCAGGGGGTTCACTCCCATATCAGAACAGTACAAGGACAACCCAGCGGAGCTCACAAAACTGATCAACAGATTCCTAACACGCATGACCAATGTCATAATTGGCAATGGTGGTACTGTGGACAAGTTCATGGGTGATTGCATAATGGCATTCTGGAATGCACCATTAGACACAAAGGACCACCAGATGTTGGCCGTGCTGACTGCTTCGCAGATGCAATCGGAATTGGCCATGTTGAACACACAGTTGACTGCAGAAAATTTACCAAACATCAAAGTGGGCATAGGAATCAACTCAGGAGAGGCCCTTGTTGGTAACATGGGATCAGATCAGAGGTTTGATTACTCCGTGATAGGCGATCCTGTTAACCTTGCGGCACGGCTGGAGAGTGCGAGTAAGACTCTAGGACACACATTGATAGTGGGAGAGGCAACCAAGAAGGTCATAGATCACAAGTTCTCTTTTGAATTCGTTGACAGCATCACAGTCAAGGGCAAAACCGAACCTGTGAATGTGTACACCTTGGCACGTTAAATACACACATAATGACACAGTTTTTTAAATTAGTTGCAGAACTTGGAATGCCAATAGCGGCAACGGTGGGTATGGGTGTGTTCATACTTTTCATCATCAAGTATATCCTTAACGGAATAGTTAGTTCTATCAAGTTCATCGAGACTGTGATAGTACAACTAGATAACAGAGTGAAGACAATGAACAACGACATACTTAAAATAGACCAAGAAGTCTCTGAGCAACTGGGCATACCCATAGACACAGACAGAGTGGCCAGGGCAGACGGCAAGACCGATGCGAGGAAAGACTAATGAGTAAATTTATTATAACAGCATTTGTTATCGGTTTCATCATTGGGTTTTTAGTTGGTATTTCAAGTACAGACATGGATCCTAATCTTATTGGCAGAGGAGTACAGGGATAATGGACATCACATCAAAGTACATGACAGTGACCAGTATGATACAGGACTACGGTTTCCCAACTGTGGCTGTGTTCTTCCTTGCATACTTCATTTACTTCCTTTGGAAGTTTATCACGACAGAGATAACACCCAAGTTGAGTTCCACATCAGCAACACTGATCAAACTGATCGACAGGGTGCGTATGTTGGACAATGATTTGATCAGACTACAGACCAAGGTCAAAACAGTCAGAGAAAAGAAAAAGTAGTAGCACTTTTATTTCAGCAACAAACTATTAAATATTTGCATGAATTTCACAATGGTAATGATCGTATGTTTCAGTGTACAAGTCTGCACGGCGATGTTTGATGACACCACGTTCGACAGCTATGACGCATGTTACGAGTCTTCAAGATCAGCAGTGAGCTACATGTCAGAGATCTATCCTAATTCCTCAGGCGAGGTGTGGTGCTTTACCCCGGAAGAGCTAGCGGCATACAGAGAATTCATAGACCAAGGTGGTAAGCCTGAGTTGACAACACCTGAACCAGAACCATCTACAGACATCTAATTTTTTCAGCAAGATAACACCACTTAAATAACAGCATGAAGCACTACTGCTCAACGAAATTCACAGAACTACAGGTACATGTACAGGGCAGACTGCTCTACAACTGCTGTAAGGCCTGGCCAGAAAGAATCAATCTAGAATGGTTAGAAGCAAATCCTGGCAAACTTTTCCATACCGACACTATGATCAAAGATCGTAAATTAATGATAGAAGACAAATCCTGTGTGTCATGTCACCATGGCTGTTACAAGTATGAAGAGCAAGGGCTGTCAAGTGCAAGGTTACAACAACACAATCATGAGTTCATATCAGATCCGGATTCACCATTGAAACACCTGCAGATCTCCCTGTCCACAGATTGTAACATGACCTGTATGTATTGCGGTCCGGAATGGAGCACGTCGTGGCACAAAGACATCAAGAAGAATGGTGCCCATGAACTAATCGGGTTCAAACTGGACAACGATAATTTCTCAGACCTATGGGCAAAGATCAAACAGAAATCACGTAGTAATGAATCTAAATTTTTCAAACTCTTACTAAAGGAAATATCGTTGGCCAATGGCCTGGAAAGTATCACACTGCTGGGTGGCGAACCGTTACTGAACAACCAATTAGAGACACTGTTAGAAATGTCAGAGAACAAGAGAATAACAATAGTCACAGGACTGGGAGTAAGTTCTATTAGGTTAGCCAATCTGTTAAAGAAGACAACGAATAAAAAAATAAAATTCCGAGTATCAGGGGAAGCAACAGGAAGTTTTTTTGAACTTATAAGATACGGAATTAGCTGGAACGATTTCCAACAACGAGTCAGGATGATAAGTGATCACGGACACGAGATTGAATTTAGTTCAACACCGTCAAACATATCACTATTGGATTTTACAAATTTCTACGAGACATTTAGTAAACAACACACAATAAATATCAATCCATTAAGCGAACGACCTTTCCTGATGCCTCATGTGTTAGATGATAGATCTAAAAGAGATTTCATTGACGAGATCAAGTCACGCAATAATGTATCCCAATTTCAGGAGATATCAAGATTAGTAAATTTAGATCCCAGTGAGACTGATAGGAGTAATCTTGGTAATTACTTGAAACAATTTTCATCTAGGAGATCCATAGACACCAGTTTCCTGCCTGAACATTTCCGTAAATGGTGCGGACTATAAGCACCTAGTTGACATTATCACGTTTCCGTAGTACAATAGTGCTATGGTTCATGCGATGATAGATCTGGAAACTCTCTCCACAAAACCCAATGCCACTATCTTAACCATAGGTGGGGTCAAGTTTGATCCTTACACAAGGGTGGAACCCTCACAGGGCCTGTATCACAGGATCGATGTGGACTCACAGGTTGCCATGGGCAGGGATGTCATGGACGAGACTGTGGAATGGTGGGGCAAACAGGCAGAGGACGTCAGGGAAGAAGCACTGGGTGACGATGACAGGATAGACTTGAAATACTTCATCAAGCAGTTGAACAAATGGTGCGTGGGAGTGGACGTGTTCTGGTGTCAAGGTCCGTTGTTCGATTACGCAATACTACAAAATTTTTACGCACAGATGAATGTGCCTGTTCCGTGGAACTTCTGGCAGATCAGAGATTCGAGAACACTGGGCAGTCTGGTACCACGTGATCCCAATGAGAAGAGGACAGGTCTACACAATGCACTTGACGACTGCTACTTCCAGGCAAGGAAAGTGCAACAGATATTCCAACAGTTGGACATCAGGAATGACAGATATTAAAACCCTTTACATAAAAATAGCCACGTACACAATGCGGTACTTCAGGTTTGATCTTCAACTGCATTTCTTCTGGTCTCTGTTCCTAACCCTGTTGGCAATATTCTGGCAACCGTTGATATACCTGGGACTGGTTGCAACTGTTGTGAAAGAAGCACTGGACCTTTGGAGCAAAGGACACTGGAGTTGGGATGACTTCTGGTGTGGATTTGTTGGTTGGATAGTTGGGGTGTATGTTATAGTGTCAGTCATATGAAATGGTATTCCATACAAGACCTATACACCATAGACAAATACAAGATCAAACACAGCAAGAATCCTGCAACCAAATGGATAAGATTATCCTGTGTATACAAGATCAAGATCAATAACACCGTGGTAGAAGTTGGCAGATCAGACACCTGCAAGAAACATGGCGGGGCAGAGAAAGTGCGAAAGGCACTGGTCAATCTATTGGATGTATTCGAATACAACAAGGGTGTAACAAAAACCAAACGTTGGGAAAAAATCAGGTTGCTACATAGACCAAATTCTAGTAATATTAAGATAGGAATAATAGAAACAAATGCAATCAGAAAAACCTATCTACAAGAAAGCCTTTGAACCCATAGACAACTACGAAGAAAGCACATGGATGGGTAACGACACACCATTCATGGAAACAGAATACACAGGAGTGTTCCGTGACAAATATCCCTGCACAGAGGGACACACACTTTTCATACCAAAGAAGGATACACCAGAATATGTTGGACAGTCATACGGACTAGCCTACGAGTACGGAAATAAAAAAGTAAAGGAAGGGAAAATGATGGGATTCAATGTTGGCATGAACATAGGTTTGTGTGCAGGACAGACAATCTTGTGGCCGCACATACATCTCATACCCAGGCATGAGGCAGATGCCGAGCATGTCGGAGGCATGAGATACACCCATCCAAGTGCAGATCATAACCATTATTACTAGAATGAAAACAGAGAAGAAATTGAAGAAAAACAGAGACGAAATATTCGTATCACCGGATGGTGGGGAGACTGTGTACGTACAGAAGAAAGACGGAACACGTGGAAGATTGGTGTCACAGACACAGTACGCAAAAGACATGGAAACACTGAGGGACGAGGATGAGATGATCGACGAACATGCAGTCAAGATGAGGAGGAAATATCCTGCACTTGGTAAAGCATGGAAACACTACAAGACCGTGTGGCATCTGATCATGGGCAATAAATAGGATATACAGCTACTCCAGGAGTGCTTTTACCATGCGTGTACGTAGCTCTAATGCAGTCTAAAGGGGTGTTTAAAGGACATTATGACCAAGTTTGTGAGTGTTATAGGCAATGGCGAGAGCAGGAGGGGATTTGACATCACTCCCTTGAAAAGTGTCACGACCATGGTGGGTTGCAACGCACTGTTCCGAGATCACAACCTAGAATATGTTGTTGCATGTGATCGTCACATGTGCCAGGAGGCCGCAAACACAGTTGGTAAAAACACAACGATATACACCAGAGACAGATGGTACAAACAGTTCGCATTTTGGCCCAATGTCAAGTGTGTGCCTGACTTACCATATGAGGGCGACAAGAGGCAGGACGAACCATTCCACTGGGGCACAGGACAGTTCGCCGCACTGGTTGGCATGAGTTTCAAACCCAAGGCAATTTTCCTAGTGGGCATGGATCTCTATGGCTTCGGTCCGGAGAGGGTGCCAGAAAATGTCAACAACATCTACAAGGGCAGTACAGGCTACACGTACATCAAGAGACCGGTTGATCCCAGTTATTGGATACACCAATTCAACAAGCTGTTCGAACATTCAGAATGCAGATGGATCGTGGTAAATGAAGAGGGCTGGAAGATGCCTGAGGAATGGAAGGCCAACAAGAATGTTTTCCAGGACACTTACCAAGGACTTGCCAAGTGGGTCAACAAGCAGTTGACAAAATAAAAATCACACATATAATTGTAGTATGATCAAGACAATGGTTGATGACCTAATGGTGCAACAGCAGATACGTGGACCGCACAAGAAGTGGAAACACATGGTGGGTGTGATGTGCCTCAATCTCACATACAGAAAACACGTCAAGATAATATTACCAAAACTTTTTAAGAGATATCCAAATCCACAAGCATACCTGCGTGGTAGGCTCGCAACACAACAACGTATGCTGAAACCCTTGGGCATGTGGGAAGTGAGATCAAAAAGAATAAGGAAGATGACCGAACAGTACATGGAATGGGATGGTCAGGAAGCCAGCGACCTGCATGGCATAGGCAAGTACGGATCTGACAGTTACCAGATATTCTTCTTCAACAACATACCTCCCAACGTACAAGACAAGGAATTGAAAAAATACATTGACAAACTGATAGGATAGTTTATAATAGTAGTATGTTTGAAAAATACAAAGATGGAGATCTTATCACTCTAAAATTAATGCATGGTGAGGAAGTTATTGGCACTCTGCAATCACAAACCGAAACCACACTTGAAATCAAAAAAGCATTGACGCTGATGCAAGGCCCACAAGGACTTGCGTTTGGTACATTCTTCTCTACTGCTGATCAAGATAAAGATATTTCACTAGCAAAAGACAAGATACAGTGCATCTCAGTTGTCAACGACAAGATATCGGCAGAATACAAGAAAGTTTTTACTACTGTGGTCGTTCCTGACAAACCAAAGATTATCGTATAATGTCGCACTTTGAAAAACACAGCAAGAGCATAGAGACGCTTATCGATGTGACCGAAGCTATGCTACATGTCATGGAAGACAAAGGGATAGATCCCGAGGAACTGTCACAGAGACCTGAGTTCACTATACTGATACATTTTTTAAAGAGTATTATTGATGGAGAATTAAATATACCAAACGAACTCACCGACATAATAAGGAACAAGTCGGAACAAGAATTAGGATTCAATATCGAGGAGATAAAAAAGAGATTGAACTAATGAGAGGACTTAACGACTTTCACCCCTCTATAAACACTCTGCAAGTCATCAATAACAGGAGAAAAGATGACTTATCAATCAACTAAAACATATGGACACAACCTAGGCCTGGCCTGTGTGTTCAGACAACCCAACGCGGATCACTCACACTGCCATTTGTTACACGGATATTCACTGGCATTCAAATTCACATTTGGTTGCAAGGAACTTGACAACAAGAACTGGGCGGTGGACTTTGGCGGACTTAAACCGTTGAAGGCATGGCTGGAGGATCATTTTGATCACAAACTTGCACTGGACATGAACGACCCACATCTCGAGAAGTTCAAGGAACTGGAGAAGTTGGATCTCGCAGAGATAAGAATGTTTGACGGAGTAGGTGCAGAGAAATTTGCCGAACATGCCTACAGGTTTGCAGATAATCTTATAACCGTCAAGACTGATGGAAGATGCTTTGTAGAGAGTGTGGAATGTGCAGAACACGGAGCAAACAGTGCCATCTACAAAAGACCAGAATAAATTTTTATTTGAACTAGTAAGGGTAGGCCTCAATGACAGGGCCTACTACATACAGACCTACGACACGCCACTAGGACATCGATGGATAGAAGCACTCCGAGACAATCTCAAACAAAAGAGAGTATTAGAAAAAAACTTCTGCTTTCTGGGGTTTGCTGATTCAAACAGAGATTTACATTTCCTAGTTAGGGAACTGAACAAGCATATTGAACAACTAAACTTATTCAAATTTAACCCTGCTTACGAGAAGATACATCCGTTTGTTGCAGATGACTTCCAATACTCTGCAAGTCTTAAGACAGGACTTTGTCCAGACGGAGATGTGATGTCCAAACCCGGTCTAAGATTAAAACATGACGCTTGTAATCTACTGCACAGATATTTTGAGGAACTGCAAGGCACAGCATGGGACATGTCAAAATACTACAAACAAGCAGACAGCAACACAAAGTATTCAATTAGACAACTGAACAATCTATGCCATGAAATAGAGAGTTGGGTATTGTCATACAGGAAGAGTATAGTGAATCCGGACTGGATACGTCCATCACAGATAACAACATTCCTAAACGCACCAAGACATGCTCTGCACGAGGAAGATTTCGAACTGTTCAAACAGAACAGATACAACAGAGAGCTGGGAGGTGTTTATCTACACTGGTCGCAGGTGGGCAAGACGCTTTATGAGGTTTTCCGGGATGAACATGCACCCAAGATGACAGATGCACTGTGTTCAGAGATCAACCATCAGAAATACTACTCAGGGGAGTTTGATGTGGAATGGGGTCAGACAATAACAGAGGAAACAAATAAATTCAAGAAACAGGAGATGGATGAGTATCGTGCATGGCTCAAGGAAAACAATTACGACTGGGAAGATCCTAAACTATCATTAGGTTACATCAAGATCGGACAGGTGGACCTGCAGAGGACATTTGGCACAAGTGCAACCTTCAAGGAAATATACGAGACCATGGGCAAGAATTTAAATATAAGCAATATCAAAACAATGTCAAACAGGACCATCGAGTGTGAATATCCGTACACACTGGACAGCGACGATTGGCGACAGATACAAATGGAAGGACTAAAAAGAGGATATGAATCACGTAGTATGCGTTAAGTGGGGCAACAAGTACCCTTCGCAGTATGCGAATGTGCTGTACAACATGATCAAGAGGCACACGACAGTGCCTTTCGAATTCCACTGCATAACAGATGACCAAACAGGACTGGATCCAGAGATAAAGACAATAATGTTTCCCAACGAACCATGGATCAAGACATGGTGGAGCAAGTTGTGGATGTTCAGTCCGGACATGCCATTGAAGGGCAACATTTTATTTTTTGATCTAGATGTCATCATACACAACAACATAGATGCTCTGTTCACACACAACCCAGGCAAGTTCATGATAATCAGAGACTTCAACAGGTGCAGGGTCAAAGACTGGAAACAGTCAAACTCCAGTTGTATGCGTTGGGAGGCGGGAACAATGAATCATCTTTACACAGACTTCGTAAAAGATCATGCCAAAATAATGAAGCAGAACTGGGGTGACCAGGACTGGATAATGAAGGCAGGCAAGGAGCAGATAACACACTGGCCCGATGACTGGATCCGTTCATACAAATGGGAGTTGATTGGATTCAAGGACACAAAATTAAGGGACAAATCAGGCAAATGGTTCTTCCGGAAACCCCCAACAGTAATAAGTGAGAACAGGGTGGCAGTATTCCATGGGCAACCAAACCCAATGGAATGTGCAGATCAGTTTGTGGTGGACAATTGGAAATGATTAAGAAGAATTTTGGAAAAGTGAAAGTCAAGTCCATGAACGGCGCTCTGGAAAACATACCCAACGACTGTGGCTATGAATGTAGATTCCAGTACGATGTTGACATGTACTCCAACGGTATAGCAGGTGAATGCATCGAGTGGTGCCAGACTCATTGCAAGGGCAAATGGGGTTGGTGGTTTGAACAGACAGACCTCTATGATCCCATGCGTCATAACTGGGAGGAACAGAACAGTTACATGAGTTTCGAGGACAACAAAGAAGCCACTGCATTCTTCCTGGCGATAGGAATAGCAAACATGGGCAACAGAGATAGGTAATTACTAGTATGGCACCATTTGAAATAACAGAAGAAGCGAAACACCAGATAGAAAAATTGCTTGGGAAGAACCCAGGC
>Ga0209192_10002771_pt1 | contig 12285 bp, 7 predicted proteins | sample ArcticOcean_MG_C_11_FD_187433 | JGI IMG/M metagenome (GOLD analysis project Ga0209192, IMG submission 187433) | Marine microbial communities from western Arctic Ocean - ArcticOcean_MG_CB2_154 (SPAdes) (version 2) | ecosystem: Environmental > Aquatic > Marine > Oceanic | place: Arctic Ocean... | reverse complement strand
CTTCCTGATAGTACTCTACCATATGGATTAGTAGTAAAAGGCGTGATGACTACTTATGTAGGTAGAGATGTTCGCCCTTATATTCATCAATTATATCAACTCCATCTTTATCACAATTTACTAAAGCCTTCGGAAGGCAGTGTCATTTATGACCCTTATTATTGGAGCACCGGGAAAGGCAGCAGGGGATACTCGGATATATCCAATAGCATAAATGAAGGAAATCCTGGCTCTATCGCGATCCAAGGGATGACGTGTGGTTATGGATCAAGGATGCCTGGAGGCCCTTTATTGAGTCCTAGTAGCGCATATTTGGATTCAAGCCTTGGCGAGCCAACTAGCAATATGTATCAGCCTAACTATATACCTTTTAATGCAGAGGTAACTGTACTTTCATGCTGTTCTAGCGATAAAGATAGTAGGTATTCAGATAATCGCTATTTCCTCTGTGACTATAGTAATGATAGCCCATCTCATAGGTCATTCACCGTTGAGTCTGTCGATTGGCCAGCAAGCGGTACATACTCTGGTGATGCCCTTGTATGTAAATAAAAAATTAAAGTTTATGCAATTATTATGGATTGCCAGAACAATGTTAAAGTAAATATTTATGCTTAAAACTAATAATTTTAAAGAATGTAGCAAGGGATACACCTTAGTCGAGCTCATGGTCGCCTTAGCTGTGTCAGCCATTGTTATTGCTGGAACACTTGCTGGCTACACAGTCTTTGCTAAGCAGTATGAAGTATTAAATAAAAGAATTGAGATAGATAGGGAAGTCCTAGGAATAATAACTTTGATTCAGAAAGATGTCACGATGGCCGGCTATAAATCGCACCTAACCACGAATGCAATGAAGGCTGCAGATGCTTTAAAAAGAACGAGTGCGACTGATTTTTCTATGGTGTTCGATTACCAAGAAAAAGAAGGGGATCCAATTACTCGCAGACTGGTTCGTTATTCATTAGGCCCAGGTTATGTGTCTGCTGATAGTGGGGTCGCAAGGTTTAAACTTTATCGAGATTTAAGAGATTGCACCACCCCAGTAAGTGGCTGCACTATTGCAACTTCCACATCGAGGTATACCGCTGGCGGTCAAGGTGAGGTGATTATGGATAAGATCACTAGTTTCTCAGTGGCATTTTCAAGTCCTAAACCGATGGGGCCTTTTTCAGGAGTATCACAAATAGTTAGGACCAGTATTTCAGTCGCAGCCTCCAGGGCGGTTCGTGATGCAGCAAGTTTAATCACTAAAGATTTCAAGTTTACTGCAAGAGCACAAAATGTCTCCTTACTATAATAAAAAAATAATAAAGCATCACAAAGAAGCGGGAATGACTTTAGTGGTGACTTTATTATTGATGCTCACTCTCACAGTAATGGCTTCAGCAGTCCTCTTTGTAGTTAATAATCATGCAGATACGGCAAATACAGTTACTAACAAACCCATAGCAATTAATTCAGCAGATGCTTGTATTGAGGAGGCGATAGCTTGGGCTCAGACGACAGAAGGTAATGCATGGTTAGCAGGAATAGCGGTCACAGCCATTGATGCTTCGACAGGCTACGGCACAAGTGATGTTAAAGATATCGCGGCTACTGACGGGATACTTTTTGGAAAGACTATGAAATCTCACACTAAAATGAAGGCCAGTGAGACGAGGCCAGCTGCTTTTCAAAATAGATTAGACAAGTCATCTTGCACCTCGGTTAAGATGACGGTTATTAAAAAAACAGCAGACTCAGAAGCTACTGTTGCAGCAGGAGTGGGAAGTGAAATTGGTTCCTCGGCAGACTATATGGTTAGTGAAATAGCTACAGTCATAGCTCCTTACAAGTATGAAATTTTAGTGGTTGCAGAGGGTATATTTAATGTTACAACTACTGATGGAGGAACAGTTATTGATAAAAGTACTGATTTTCGAGGAGACCCAAATTCAGATTGGGCTTACTCAAATATATCTAGAGTTGAGGTACTATTTTCATACCAGCAGTAAAGTTAGTGTTTAATTTGTGTAGAATATATATTATGAGATTTTGTTTACTTTGTTTATTTTTTTTCAGCAGTCTCCTTTTTGCAGAAGGGTTGATGTATAACGATGAGACTGATAAAAAAATAGCGATTGGTGTTTTCCCCCAGGGTCATCTGAACATTGGCGGAACATATGATATTGTCGAAAATGCAAGTGCTACGGGCTTAGCTTATAAATTTCCTGATGGAAAGTGGTATGATGCAACTGCACCAGGTTGCCTCTGTGAGGGTTGGTCAGCCGGAGCTGTTTCTGGCAGAGATGGCAGACAATATCACGGTGATGCCTCTGTTCATAATGGGGGAATTAATAATATAACAGTCAAAAGTTTTGTGGCTGACACAACCAGTATTGAGTCTTTTGTAGCAATCAAAAACACCCGCGCTAAAACAGATATGTTAGAAGTTAAACATGTCTACAGTCCTTCTAAGTTAGCCACCGATGAATTATTTGAGGTCAACGTTACCCTGACTAATGTGTCTGGGAACACACTGAGCACAGTGAGGTATAACAGAACAATGGACTGGGACATACCCCCGACTGAATTTAGAGAGGTGGTTAGTATTGTTGGAGCTGAAGAATCTTCCCGAAGCCCAACAAAGCCAAGAGTATATGCTTCTGGTAATAATGGTTTTCGAGACCCAAACGTCTTTGGTCCTAAAAGAACAGGCTGGTCAGGATACTCATATTGGCCACATACCGGTGTCAATAAAAATGGACATCGAATGGGTCCAAGAGATCATGGATTTACTGCGACATTTGAATTCGATGACTTATTGTGCGGTGAGTCACATAATTTTAAAACTTATTATGGCGCTGCAGCCACAAGAGAATTAATGATTGCTGCATTTGCAAAAGAAGGCGTCCCCCTTTATTCCATTGGGGAAAGCAGAAGTAGAACAGGTGTGGTTTTTGGTTTTGGGTTTAAAGGAGTGAGTGGTACACCATTAGCTCCAACACTTCCAGAAAAAACAGCAATATTGCCTGGAGGTGTTCAGACAGATTCATCCATAAATCAAACATACGCTCCGCCACTTATTGCAACTATTAAAGAAGATAAATATGCTTACCAAGCAGTGTTTAAGTACCGCCAAGACCACCAGTGGGAAGGGGATATTTTGAGGTACTCATTAGACAGTGACGGTGATTTTATTTCGGGAGAAATTCCTATTAGCGCCGCTAAGATTTTAAAAGCCAGAATAAATGAGTCTAATTACGAGAGAAGTTATGAGGAGGGCGGTCGAAATATATGGACTGTAAGCCAAACTTTTGCCTGCAGTGCTAGTGGCCATACAATAATTCCTAGTTCTTGGTCTTCGTTACAGGGTAGAGTATTAATGGGTTACACTAAAGCGACACCAAGTGCTGCTATTTTGGATTTAAATAATTTTGTTACTACAAAGCGTTATTTAGGTTCTTCGGCAGATAGTAGTCGCTTCGAACCGTTTTTTTATAACTGCCGAACTGGGGATGATGAAGAAGATATTATCAAGTTTGTGCGTGGCTATGATGTCTGGAACGAGGATGGTCCGGCCGGAGCGAAGGGCACAGGCAATATGAGGAAGAGTTTATTAGGTGATACGTTTCATTCAAATTTAGTGTTTGTCGGACCGCCATCAGAGACTACCGGCTATGAGCTTCCTGCTCCTAATGAGAAGACTGAGGCTCATTTTAGAAAAACTACAAACTACCGTGCTTTCAAAACAATGTATGCAAACCGAGAAGGGCGAATTTATGTAGGCGCCAATGACGGTATGCTCCACTCTTTCGATAAAGACCTTAATTTGCAATGGTCCTTTATCCCACCCCAGATACTTTCGAAGCTAAGGGGATTAAAGGGTTCAGATCCATCTGGTAAAACAAACGGTACCTCAAATAGTAAGTTTTTAGTCGACGGGCCTATTCTTGTCAAAGATGTTTATGACCCAAGTACTAAAAAGTGGGGGACTATCCTTGTAGGAGCCCTAGGCTATGGAGGAAAGGGCTACTATATGTTAGATATTTCACATCCCGAGGCCCCTTTCTTTCTTGGAGCGGTTGAGAATGATGACAAGAATAACAGGGTACTTCGTTGGGATTATGGGGGGGAGATGACAGTCCACAAGTATGGATCTGGTTCAGCTTCGATGGTAGTGACAGATCTTAATTACCCATATCAATACTTAGGTTTTGCTTTGTCGAAACCAAGTATAGTGTTGTTACCTTATAACCAGAAAACCCCCTATTCACCAAGGGAGAGTGAGCGTTATAGATATGGTTTTGGAACCCAGCAAAGACACGCCTTAGTTTTTGGCGCCGGTTACGCAGGGGGCATGACCACCAATCAAGGTAATTATGTAATAGTTTCTGACGCAAGGCCAAGGAAGATTGAGGGACAGATTCGTGGCACTCCCGCACCCGACAGTTCTCGGTATAATAATTTTGGACCATTTGATGCATTGGCTTGGACCAAAGTTCCTACGGATGCAGCAAGTGATGCAAATAAAGGGGTTACCGCAGCCATGTCTATCGTTACCCCTGACAATACAAAATTAAACAATCATTATGGTGGCATAGCATATTTTCCTGACCTTCATGGGCAACTATGGAAGTTCAATTTGTCTAGATCAACCCTCCCACCCCCAGAAGTTAGTTATGGGCACTCAACTGCAAAAGCTACAGCTGATTCTGCTAATGGAGATATGAGAATGCACCAATTAAACAAGATGTGGAGATCTGAGACGACAATCGACAATGATCGGTTTGGTAGTCATCAGGTCGCAACGACTCTGGTTAAAAATGTTGGCGGAAATAATATATATAACTTTTTTGGCACAGGCGATCAGAGTCATATTCAATCAAAGTACAGTAGTATTGATAATTGGATTGTCGGTGTTAGAGATGATGATTTTCCTGGGATTGATTTAGCCTTAACTGGAACCGATAAAACCAAGAGCTCTCCGGGTATTTTTCTGCGCGATATAGCAGCAGACGGAACAGGGACTACTTGTTCGTCTACTGATCAACCAGGTTGGTATGCCAGACTAAAAGATCGATACGGGACTAGTCGTCCTGCAAGGGTTACTGGACGAGTTTTAATTAGTAATAAGGATTTGTATATCCCCGTTTATCGACCTAAAAATGCAACTTGCCCAGTCGATGGTGACGCCACTATTCTAATTATGAAAGATGGTTGTGGCGGATCATTAGGTTATTTTGATGCTGGAGAAGGGCTATCTACCTCTGTTGTATCAGACGGTGACGGAAATTTATATATAGGGATTAGTAATGAATCTGCAGATGCTTCCTCATCACTTGGAGCCACTAAAAAAGTAGGTAATATTATTAAAATTGGGGAGAGTTCGATGGATGACTCTTCGTCATCCGCACCCAAACCTGCAGTTAGAATAAAATCATGGCGTGAGTTATTTAATTAGCTTTAAGCAACCATCTAAGGTATTTATTTAAGAAACTAAGGGTGACTTTTATGTACCATTTAACCGCCTTTACTGTAGAATAAATTATTCAAAAATTTGTTTTAAAATAGACAGTTAAATTTAAAATCGACTTAAAGGAAATAAGTGCTAGAAAAACTAAAATCGATGTTCAATCGAAGTGCTGCTGGAAAAAATACAGAACCTGTTCAACAGGCTATTGTTGGCATTGATATCTCGCATTCCTATGTTCGTACAATTGCATTAAAGAAAAAAAATAAAAAGTGGTCGTTGGATAAAATTAGTACTAAGTCCCTAGATGATAGCTATGAGAATGAAGAAAAAAGAAGAGCAGCAATTGTTGGTCACCTTAAAAATATCAAACTAGAACAAAAATTTGAGTCTGATAATGCCGCTATCTCTCTACCTGTTAATGCCGCTATCGTTCAAGTAGTTCAAATTCCCTATCTTGAAGAAGAGGAACTGAAGGAAGCAGCAGATAACGGCAGCCTTTGGGATACGTCAATTAATGTTCCGGGTGAACTAGCTGAGTATTCAATATTTTGGCAAACCATTAAAAAAGATAGAGAAAAAAATACACTTTCATTGTTGTTTGTTGCTTCTCGAATTGATGAAATTGAAAGAAATTGTGACTTAGTAAGGGGTGCTGGTTACGATCCACTTATTGTTGATGTGAGATGTTTTGCATTGAGGAATATATTAAAAACATATGATGAGACTGAGAGTTCAAAAACACAAGTATTTTTAGAAATAAGTGGGCAAGAAAATTACGCAGTCTGTATGTTTGATAATTTACCTTTTATCTATGATATTTATGTTTCAGATACTGATGTGGAAGCATTAATGAAAGGGGGTGAATCATTGGATAAAGAATTGTTCTCTCGACTTGCTGCTCAAATAAGAACCTCGATTACTGCATTTATAAAACAAAGTGGTGTTCCAGGAATTGAAAAAATTGAGTTATCGAGCTCACTACCAATTGCCGATAAAATACATAGGAGTTTAAAAAAAGAAATTCTTGAATTCAAAATTGAGATGATGAGCCCGTTTGGTTATGTTCAAATTCCACCTCAATTCAAATCAAGAATCGAACAAGAAAAGAATCCATCCTCACTTGCAGTTGCTGTTGGCTTAGCAACAAGGCAACTGGATGTATTTGGTTACTATAAGTTCGTGACAGCAGTATCCAATATTAACTTACTCCCTGATAGAGAAGACCGAGTAAAAAAAGAAAAGAAAAAAACTCAAACAACCTCTTTAATGAAGAAGTTTAGTGTAGTAACGGGCATTGGTTTAGCCGCCACTGTGGCTATTTACGGCTTTATGATGCTAAGCTTGCCATCCAGCGGAGACATTCTCGCAATCCAACAAGATGCAAGTAAAATCAGCAGTGCGCTAAATAAAAGAACAAAAGAATATAAAGATTTATCGAAATGGACATACGAGTCTGGCACAGTGAACAACATGCTTTTAGATATAACCTACACTGCAAGTTTTCCAAGGGGTAGCTTTATTACAAAAGTCATGCACAATAGGAAGGGTAGCTCACTCATGGAGATTAAAATTAATGATCCAGAGCTATCTTCGAAAATAATGACCGCAATGAGTAAAAAGTTTAAGAACGTGCAACTTTTAAATATCAAAGAGCCAACATCGGGGAAAATGAGTACTTTAGAAATTTCTTTTGAGATTAAATAATTATGGCAATTGACTTAAAACAGGGAATAGACTTGAAGGAGATCGGACCTCTAATTAAAGCATTATTTGCTAAGGATTCGAGTATTCTTGGAAATAAATTGGTGCTATTTTCTATCGGATCAGTTTTAGTTACTTTATTCTTGCTTTACTCTATTTATAGTATGTCTGACAATCAGTCTATTTATGATGAGGCTAATAATAACTATAAGAATAATTCGGTTAAATTAAATCAGCTTGAAAAAAAATTTAAGAAGACTGTAGATAGCAACGAAAGATATTTTAAACACTTGATGGCTAGCCCAAAAGATAAATCAGAATTATCTGCAGAGGTTACCAATTTAGTTTCTCAGTATAAGCTTCTGCTTAAGTCAATTGACCTAAAAGCAAAAGTAGACAAACAAAAAGGTAAAGGCATAAAACTGGTTGTTAGTGGATCATATTTAAATTTAATTAGATTTAGTACAGAAATGAATGAAGTTTTATCGGCATCAAAATTAGTGAATCTATCGGTTACTAAGCCTAGAAAAGGCAACTCTCTAATTATGGAGTTGGCAATTGTTTTTTCAGCTCCGCCGTCAGCGAATACTTTACCATTGCCTTCAAAAAGTACTGTTGAAAATACTGTTAAGTTAATAAATAAAGAAAGTGTACTAGATGGCTTCTTAAGTCTTTTTGTTGTATCAGCTAACGCTTCTGAAGGAAAACTACTAGAAATATTACCTGTTGATGAGCTTGCGAACCTACCTCCATTGCAAGATGAAGTAAAAATTAAAGGCTTATCTTTATTTCAAATAGCCTATCGAGACGCAAGAACTAATGGATTTACTAAGTTTGAATTCACTAATAAGGCAGGGGAAACAAATTTATATTTAACGGGCCTAAAGGTGGTGGATAATATTTTAGATGTTAACCAAGAAGTCGTGACGTCTAATTTGCCAGATATTTTACCTGTTGATGAGCCAACGAACTTACCTCCATTGACATCTCATTCTACAAAGATAGCTAAAAAAATAATTACTCCCGAGCCACAAAAAGCGAAGCCCTTAAATAAATTTCAGAAGGCTTATGTTGACGCCTTAGTACAAGGCCAAAAATTCTTTGAATATAAAGATGCTAAGAGTGAGGCTTCAATAATTTATAAAACCGATGAAAAAGCATTCAAATTAGCTGGTTTTGTTGAAAATCCAACGGATAATAATCAGCAATCAGAAAATAATGGGTCTGCTAATGCTGAAAGCTTAAGAGATCCTTTTGCTTCACCAGGCCAGGCTGGGGCACCAAAGATTAATAGGGGCTCATCTAATGAGGCATCAGAAAATCCATACTACTTATCTGGTGTTATTGCTTCTGAACATCTTGAGCTATGTGTGATAATAACCCCATTAGGCGAATCAAAAATTTACCATATTGGTGAGAAGTTAACTGATAAAATTATAATTACAGCAATTAATGATAATGCAATTCTAATAAATAATTCAACAGAAAAAATTATGATTGGTGATGAAGTTAGATAATAAAAAATATTTGGTAGTTATTTTCTCAATCATTTTTATGATTGGTTGTATACCTTCGGCTGTAGTAAAAGAAGATATTAAGCCAACAGCAAGAGAAACAAGAGAAGAGGTAATCGATCTTCAGAATGAAGACCCTATGGATCCTTCTGGATTGTCTTCAATTAATTCTGATCAACCAATAGCAGAAAGAAATATTGTTGAGATTGAGGGTAATCAAAAAGGAGTCAAGTTTGTCGATGACTCATGGCAAAATTACCCGATATGGCTTAACCTAAACGTAGTGCCCTTGAGAACTTTCTTTTCCCTCCTTGAAGAAATGACAGGGTTAAATTTTGTTATTGGAGATGAGGTCACTGGCGACATAACATTAAAATTAAATAATGTTAATTGGATTGAAGTTTTTGAAATGGTGTTGAGAGAAAAAAACTTAATCCATGATGTGAATGAATCAGGAACAGTTATTATTGTTCACACTCACGAGTTTGCAGGCCAACAGAGCACCTCTTATGAAACAGCGCTGAGTGCAAAAATTAAGGTAATTAATTCTTTATCTAGTTTGGACACAAAATCTACAGCAATATTTAAGTTAAATTATACGAAACCAGATATCCTTTCAAAACAGTTAACTGAGGTTATCTCTACCCTAGAAGCTGGTGCCGAAGGTTCCTCGGCCGATAAGAGAGCCTCTTTTGTAATTGACTCTAGAACCAATTCGCTTATTGTGCAAGCCTCACCAACAGATATGGCATGGATAAAGACGACTATTGATAGTCTTGATAAACCAACTAAACAGGTAATGGTTGAGGTATTTATTGTTGAGGCAACAGACAGCTTCCAGGCTGAACTTGGCTCACGAGTAAGTATGTACTCAAGTAGATTGGGCGGCGGAGATATTCCAAGAAGAACCTCAATCACCGGAGTAGGCGGCACACCTCCTACTGCACCTGGAGCTATTACAAATGCAGCGGCTGGCGGAGCCATTGCTAGTAATACCATTGCCTCACCAACAGGAGGTATTATTGGGACATTTATTGGCAATACCTTAGAGTTAAGAGTTCAATTAGAAGCTATGCAAACAGAAGGATTGAGTAAAATTGTTTCTAATCCAAAATTATTTATAGTGGATAATGAAAGTGCAGAGATTGAGGATGGTCAAGAGGTGCCTTATCAGGTTACAGGGCAAGCAGGGGCCAGTCCTACCACTGCCTTTAAAAATGCCACTCTTAAAATGAAAGTAACTCCTTCAATCATTCCAGATGGTAATGTCTATTTAGATATTGAAGTGAATAATGACTCTGTGGGCGCAACCCCTCCCGGTGGCCAACCTCCAATAAATACAAAAACAATAAAGACAAAACTATTGGTAACTGATGGTGGCGTGGCTATGATTGGTGGTATCAATAAAACAACTGATAAAACCACCAAAGCAGGCTTACCTTTTTTCCAGGATATACCTATCCTTGGGAATTTATTTAAAAGCAAAACAGATCAAGAAACTAGAAATCAACTTTACATTTTTATAGCTCCAAAAGTTTTATAGCTTACCAAATGAGTCGAGATCAAATACAATCCTTAAAAGAAGAACTTGCCGCACAAGTTCAAGAATTGGGATTGATTAAAGCAGAAAGTTTTGAAAAAAGTGCTAAACACGCAAAAAATACAGGTGCGAGTATTTTTGATTTATTAATTAAAGATGGCGATGTAACTGTTAAAGACTTATTAAAAAGCTTATCAGATAAATATAACATTCCTTTTGAATTAAATCCCCAGCCTTTATTGCCAGAAATCAAGAAATTTCCAATTACGTTTTGTTTAAGTAATGCCGTCATCCCTATCACCGAAGAAGCTGATACTATTGAATTTGGTTTATGTCATCCAGGCTCTCTTAATGCATTAAAAAACCTGAGTTTGATGATTGGAAAAAAAACAAAGGCTAAATTTATACCACCAGAGTTTATATTTCAATCTATATTACAAAAACATATTCATACTATAGGTGAAATGGAAAAGTCTGAGTTGTTAAAAAAAGAACAATCTGCAAAAATACCAAAAAAAGTAAATATTCAAAAGTCGAATAAAGCCGTTAAATTAGATATGAATAGTATTCAATTAAAAAATAAAAATTTAGAACCTGAATTAGACTTAACAGCTTTAGGGAAAAAATCTGTAGAGGTGGTTTCTCAATCCATACTTCAAAAAGAAAAAAAAGAAGAACCAAAAAAATTCGAAATTGATTTAGAAGTACTAAAATTAAAAGCTACAAAGGTAGAAGAAAGAACACCTCCTAAACTTGAAATATCTAATCACAGTAACGATAGTATGCTAAACGAAGAAGAAGCATTAGTGGTTGAAATTACAGGAGATGTTGTTAATGTAGTAGACGATATTTTATCTGAAGCAGTTCAAACAGAAGTTAGTGATGTTCATATAGAAATATTTAAAGAGGCATCTCGAATTCGCTTTAGAGGCAATGGTTCTATGTTAGCCCAACCCCAATATAAAAATTTCATATCAAATAATTATAATGCCGTAGTGGCTAGAATCAAAATTTTGGCAAACTTGGATATTGCCGAAAGACGATTACCTCAAGATGGAAAGATATCATATCAAGCTAAAAATGGAACCGAGGTTGACTTTCGTATATCAATTTTACCAACTAACTTAGGTGAGCGCGTTGTAATTCGTATCTTAAATTCTTCCGCCTTGGCGGTAACAATTAGCGCTCTTGGTTTTAATAAGAAACAAGAAGCAGACTTTGCTAAAGCTATTGAGGCCCCTCAGGGCATGGTTTTAGTAACAGGGCCTACAGGAAGTGGTAAATCAACTACACTTTATGGAGCAATGAATTACCTTAATAAGCCTGATGTAAATATTTTAACGGCAGAAGATCCAGTTGAGTACACAATGAGTGGTATTTCTCAGGTTCAGGTAAGAGAGGATATTGGCCTTACTTTTGCAAACGCATTAAGATCATTTTTAAGACAGGACCCTGAGATTATTCTGGTTGGCGAGATTCGTGATACTGAAACAGCAGATATTGCATCAAAAGCTGCACTAACTGGCCATTTAGTTTTAAGTACTTTGCATACCAATAGTGCCATTGGGGCAATTAGCCGTCTGATCAATATGGGGTTACCGGCATACTTAGTGGCTAGTGCGTTAACACTAGTTGTCGCCCAAAGATTGGTTAGGAAAAATTGTAATAAATGCAAAGTTTTGATTGATAAAGGCGAGAAAGATATTCAAGCATTTATTGAAGAAAATAATATTGATAAAAATGCTAAGCTATCTAAAAGTAGTGGTTGCAGTGAATGTAAAAAAACAGGGTATAAAGGCAGAATGGCCGTTCATGAAGTTTTAGTTGTTAATGATGTCATTGCTGAGGCAATTACTTCTGGAAAAGCTGAAGTTGATATCCTTGAAGCTGCAAAAAAAACTGGTTTTATTACAATTTCAGATAGCGGTAAAAGATTTTTAAATGAAGGAGTATTGTCAATGGAAGAATTTCTCCGCACGATCCCCAAAGAAGACTAAATACAAATTGGTTAATAATCTATGATTTATGTATGGAAGGGTTTAAAAAATAATATATTTATTGAAGGCGAAATC
>Ga0209192_10002770_pt1 | contig 12293 bp, 9 predicted proteins | sample ArcticOcean_MG_C_11_FD_187433 | JGI IMG/M metagenome (GOLD analysis project Ga0209192, IMG submission 187433) | Marine microbial communities from western Arctic Ocean - ArcticOcean_MG_CB2_154 (SPAdes) (version 2) | ecosystem: Environmental > Aquatic > Marine > Oceanic | place: Arctic Ocean... | reverse complement strand
ACACCTACTCCTAATTTTCCGCTTAATGGCCCCAAGCTACCGTCGATTCCCGCTTCCGCTTTTGCGCTGAGATTCAGCTTAGCGGTATCTGAAATATTATTTTGATCAGCCCACTCTTCATTGAGGCTTTGTACAGCTTGCTCGGCTGTTTTGTAGTTTTCTTGGGCGGCCACACTGTCGCTCGATGCTGTAGACGTACTACTTGAAAGGGCGTGTGACGTTGCGGACATATTCTGAGCCAATGTACTGTTAGCTGAAGAGAGACCAGTGCTTGTTGATTCAGTCACAGATTGGGCCTCTGCTAAATTACCAGATGCCGCACTCGTCATGGCGCTGGATAGATTGACCGCCAAAGGCCCCGTACTCGCCGCGGTGACTGAAGTGACATGGCCATCACTGCCATATCGAGTCGAATTTCCTGCCCCATCATCAATGTCTAAGCCTCCCCTCTTAGAGCTTGGCGCCATGTTTTGCTGTGCGAACTGAGCATTTTCCATTTGGAGGTTGCCTAAATTGAAATTACCCGCCGAAGCTTCGCCTGTGGCGCTTGCCACTGGCGCCTCATAGCTAGAAAGCAATCGATTACTCAAGCTGGCCATCACTGCACCTGAGCCACTGACCAGCATCCATGCAATCATTGGAATAGAGATCGACAAATATCCCGCTAAAGCGGAATAATTGCTTAATTCGCCTCCCAGCGCCGTGTTGGTGTACATGGACAAGGATTGTATAGCCGTTGTACTACTCGCCACGGTGATAGCGGCTTTTGCAGCAGCCGCTGAATAAAAGGTCATGCCAAAATGCAAAACCGCGTAAAGCGGTGGCCATAAATTAATCCAAAGTAAGGCTTTTACATAGCCCATAGCCACCTTTCCAACTAGCATGGGTATCATCATCAAAACCATTATTATGGGTGATACGGCGTATATGAACGCTTCGAGCATGTGTTGCATTTCGGGCAACTTTCGTTTTGCCATTTCCCCCATTGTGGTAAACGTGGCTTGACGTTCAGCTTCTGCACGAGCAAGTGAATAACGCTGTATTGCCGCTTCAGCACCGACTTCTGAGGCAAACGAAGAAAGCCCATCTTTAAAGCTGTTGGTCATTACGTTTTGTTGGATAATTTCTGAAGCTGTGCGGCTCAAGCCTGTTAAATGCTGAACAGCAATGGGCATGGCGCCTGCGAATTTTGAAACAGCATTGTTGACATCGGTAATGCTGGGAAACAGTCGGATGGCCTGGTTTCGTGAAACGGCTGTCACTGCATCGTCTAAATCAGTGGTCATTTGACCTGACAATCCTGTTCGGCAATTGATGATCGTGTCAGCATTTAATGTGTTCGTGTACGTAAAGTAGCGTGACTGAGAAGTATGTGTTCTCAAAAAACCCATAACGTCATTAGCGGTTGAAAGCTCTTCCCATGTGTACAGTTTGAGGGCTAAGTCGTAAAAAACACAGGCTTTCCAATAGTCACGAAAATTATTTGCTATGCGAGGGTCTGTAAGCTCAAATTGCGTTGATTTTTCAACTAAGTTGTTTGCAAAAAGCAGGCCGTTACCTGAGTATTTTAAGTCGGCTGGCAGGGAAAAAACGGTCTCGAATGATCGCGTCAAATAGTCACTGGTTAAACTGAACAATCCAATGGCCACGGCAGGGCCGAAAGGCACATTGGCGACCACCGATGAATTGGCAGGGATGATGCGGTCTGTAATAACCAGGCTAACTTTCGGAACAAATAAACCCAGCAAAACAAAAATAACGAGAATAAACCCTTTTAAGTCGGGCAGTCCACCTTTGAGCAATGAAGTAAACATCGTTACGACCACACCAATAATGACGACAGTACGTAACAGTAATAAGTAGTCACCACCCCCAAAAACCATGGCTATGCCATTGAAAATATGGCGCAAGAACTCACCGCCCCCGTAGGTAAATACTTCAAACATGCCAACCCCGTTTTTTGTTAAATGATGCTTATTTATTTAAACATCGGACTCACTGTCCCACATTGACATTGCCAAAGGACAACCCATTGCAGCCTCGTAACTTGTGCCGCACACACTCCACTCGTCAAAAATATCTTTTGTATTGTATTTTCCGCCAGTGGCAAGGCTAAAATAAATAGCAGACAAGAACGCGCCTAACCAAATATTAAAGCCCAAAGGAATGCTGTCTAGCCATATTGAGGCAATGCAAAACAGTGTGGCTGCAATCAATAAAAACCATCCTAGAGTGCTTTTGATACCAAAAGCCAACACTAAGTAAGTTGAAAATAACGCAATGCCACCCCACACTTTGAAACTTAATGGGATTGGTAAAAACAGGCTCACCACCCATAAAATCAACATGCACATAAACACATGTTGGGCTATATTTTTAAGTTTAATAAACATATTACCTCCTATGTGAATTAGCCTTTAGCGCGCGTCTGATCAAAGAAAATACGCAACGGCGCTGTGATTAAATCATCTGTTTTACAATCATACCCGTCTGGGTACGATGACTGAATGTAGATACTGTTTTTCGGTCTCATAACCATGGCCTCATTTAGAGCAATCATCATTACACTCGCGAGGTGTGGTGGCATTTCACTCGCCTTAAAAGCTAAATGACCTATAGTTTTCCAATCATAATAAATGATGTCGCCATTGGCTTTGACCATGACGGCAGTAACACCATCAGGACGGCATAATACATCGGCCTGGACTACGAAACTGGTGCCTAATAATACCGCCGTTAAAATTATTTTTTTTAACATACTACTCTCCATTATTCCCAATCTGACGACCCTAAAAACTTAGGATCAAGTGTTGCAACGAGCGAACGTTCAACCGTGATAATACGATCGTGCATTTCAAATAATGCGCTCATGCTGATTTTCGTTCCCTCGGCCTTGGTGTGCATTTCTGCCATTGTGCCTTTTAAACTTTCAAGATATTCCTCAACTTGTTTGGTACCACTCATGTTATTCGGCAAATTAACGACGTCTGATTCAACACGTCCTAAAAGACCTAAGATTGACTGGTTTAATATATTTTGAGCAATCAGCTCAGTGTATGAGTTAGCTATGTTCTCAGCCGTGCCTGTGACGTTGTGGCTTGCACTTAACACGGTCAAGTATCGGTAAATAGGGATCTCAATATTACTCACTAAGGCCGCTTGATCAGCCGTTAATGGGCTATCGGTTTTAATGTTGGCAATGATCCCATTAACTAGCGTTTCTATCCGTTCATGTAGCCCTGTAAACGGTGTGCTTACAGGAACAGGTGTGGTTGAAACGGTGGTACACCCCGTTTTATCGGCGATGGGTGTATTACACGTATAAACGTTGTACGTCCCCGTGTTGCCTAAAAGCAACGTGTCATAAATATGTTTAAAACGCTCTTTTTCTATACCCAGTTCCAAAGCAGGAGGGATTGCTAAAGAATCAACTTTCGCATCGTCCCCGCCTGCTTGTTGAGCGACAATTAACGTCCCTGTGATATTCATCACGATAGTGGCCATGTCAAGGTTGGTCGCAAAAAATGGGTCACTCATTAACGTATACCAAGCTAAATTACCCTTTACGAATGCAATTTTATTTGCATCGCCACTGGCTTCAGTTGCCTTTATTTTGCCGCCTGTTGTACACGCGTAATTAGCGGTTGTGTAGTCTTCACCAAATTCATCCATCCTCTTAACAGTACAATTACCACGCTTTGCACCCATGACGTCCAATGCGCCGCCTACAAGCTGGGTTGCTGCTTCGCATGAATCCACATTTAGTGCCTTGGCCTTATCGGCCCAACTCTGCACTTTTTCCATGACTTCTGACAATTGAGGTGAAACAACCTGAATGGCCATCATGTAAGCTAAACTTTGGGCATTCTGCCCAATGGCCCTTAAATTATTAACAAACTCGTCCGTATTGATTGCACTAAAACCGCCTGCGTAAAAATCAATACCGCCACACCCTGCGGAAAGCTTGGGCGTCTGTATATTCACCAATGGTGGCATTTGAGTAATGTTTGTTCTCGTGGAAATGCCTCCCAACGTGTAATACCGCGCTGATTGGGCTTCAACAACCTGCGGGTCTGTGACATTAGAATAGCGCGCGTTGTACCAAGCCTCAGCTTCCGCATCCATATTACCTGCCTGCGCAGGTATAGATGCAAGTAAAGCTAACGATAGGCTGATTTTGTTTAATGTGCGCATATTTCTTCCTTTAGTGATGTCTTAAAACAACATCACTAATTCATTTGTAATGAGTATTATCTCATTTAGAGGCGTTTTTTGTCAATTTTTAATACTTCACTGTCTCATATAAGGTCTTTCCAGCTAGCTTCTCGCTTGCGAATAACATTTTTTTTACCAGATCTCCCCAACTTGAGTACCCAAAGCCCACTATCGCTAGTTCATTCGTACTAGGCTTCATTAACGCCACAGCGGGTACAACTTTAATATTAAGTTGGTAAGCCAATGCCAAGTTTTCCTTTGGGAAAGGGTATTCAGGCAACCCGGGGCCATCCAACGAAATTGGAATCACGGTAAATCCAAAAAAACCTGAGAACTTTTTCACGATGGGTGCAAAGCGATGGCAGTATGGGCAATCACTTCTGAAGAAAAACAATAATGCTGTTTCATTCGCCATTATTGCTATCGTGGCATTATTGTCTTCATTTGTTTGTTCATTATTTGCAACAATAGCCTGAGTATTGTTAGGTGATTCCAAACTGTAATCATAGGTTGGGTTTTGAGTAATGGCTTGACTGAACCCCCTAGAGAACGTCTGTGCTTGTTGTTGAACTGCCTTTGATAATGCTAAGTATTCGACATAATTTTCAGGGCTAGGCGTTAAAATAGCCGTGGCCATTGCATTTTCCAAGGCTTCGCCTTGCATCTTTAATTGTTCTGCTGGTGTGATCAAGGTAAGTGGCATTGGCTGCATTGGTGCGGAAATGACGGGTGCTGGTTCTAACGGCTCTTCGTCAACATCTTCTTGTATTTCCTCATACCAAAACCACCCCCTTGCTTTATCATCGTAAAAAGTGACTGAAAGGGCAGGGTAGCTAACTAAAAGTAGTAGAAAAATTGGATACGTTAGTAGTTTCACAACGCGCTCTCCAGGGAAGGGTTAGTGGTTTTGAATCGTTCTAAAATATCGTCCATCAGTTGCGTTTTTTCTGCGCCACTAAGGGTGCCATGCTCCGCCATAACGTCTGAAAAATAATCACTTAGATCCGCTGCGCCAAAGTCGATGGATTCTAGCTCTGCAATGGTAAAGCCGCTGCAATTAGGTGTTCTGGGTGAACCAAACCCCACGGCCAATTGCCGACGACCTTCTTCAACCATAATTCGTGCTAGTTTAGATGGGTATACGCAATAAACTTGTTGCGTCGAAAGGCACCCGAAAATACTATTGCTACTACAATAACTACCCACATACCGCGCTTTTTGTGCCTCCCGATTGAGTCCCAAAATCTTTTCATTCGCACTACAACTATCTAACCCTATTCCAATCCCCCAACCCCCACTTTTACAACAGTTAGCAAACCCAAGTGCCGCATCACTGCATTGCTGTGCTTCGCCTGTAAACACGCTGACTGCGCCGTTGGCGCTAAGGTCTTCTGCAAGCTCTTGAACTAGAGATAAGTAGGTGGCCATTGTGGCAAAGCCCTGCAAATCAGCCGCTTCAACCCCCAGTTCACTACTGCAAATTCCATCAGGGCAATAGAGTTTTATATCGCAAAGCTGTGTGGATTCAGTTGTTTCAACGCGTGGGCAAACGTAGGTTTGAACAGCATAGTTACATTCATCTGCGTAGGGGTCATTTGTTGTTAAGCAAGTTGAACCATTAAAACCGCACCCTTCACTTCGCAATGTTTCGCAATATGGATTTTCGGTATAGACCCGTTGACGAATATTATAGGTGGTCACTTCCTCCCAACAGTCACGCGATATACTGACACCTTGAATTAGCCTATTAGCAGAATCATTACACGTCACTACAGGTGTGATAAACCGATCCGCAATCCCGATCGCTAATTCTTCGTTAATGCAACTGCGCACAGGGTTACCAATAGCCGCCTGGCATTTTTGTTTATAAGTTATAGTAAGTGACCAACTATTACTCATCACGTCATACCAAGGGCTGCCTGAATAGGTTTTCCACCATGACTTCCATCGCCTTGAATCACCAGTACCACTCATTTGTAAAAGAGCTTTTAGGCCATTCGCGCATGTGGGTTCAGACAAGACATCTGAAGTGAATTTTCCTGAGTAATTTCCTGAATAGCTTAACGCAGAATTTGTATCCCCCCACCGTGCATTATTATTGACCAAGTTAATACTCACCACTTCATAGTTAGAGTCATTACAAATGGTGGACATCGTTGATCCATCAGTTATGTTATGCGTCCAACTCGCACCGCTAATGCCTACAATTTCGTTTTGAGTAACACTATTGCTTCCAAAAGAAGCGTTCACTTTAAGGCTCATCGTGAAAGGGGTAAGTGTACCTCGATACGTTCCGATTCCTGTATTGTGACCTGCATAGGCAAGATTTAAAGTTGATGTAAGCGTTTGAACGCTTAGGTCAGAATCGTTTGCGCAATAGGCCGTCCACGTTGTTGTGCAGCTATAACTTGAATACTCGTCAATACCCGTTGTTGAGCATGTTTTTTCGTCAATAAACGTATTGGTTTTTTCAGTCGTCGTCACATCAACACAACTAGACGCTTCACCTGTTCCTGCCCAAGTGCCATCTTCGATACTACCGATGACTTCAGCTTCAGGGAAAATTCGCGTGAAAAGAGGGTCAGTTTCAGGATCAATCACCACCTTGGGTCTATTTTGATGGCCAAATTTAATCTCATTGGCAACGTCAATATTTGCAGTATTTGAAAGGGCATACCCTTGTAAATCGGGTTCATCTTTTAAATCTGAAGCTTCAACATCAGTCCCTTCATAATGCGGCACAACGGCCACTGAAGATGTACTAATACCATTAAAAAGACTTGCATTAAGCGATTGAGCAAGGGCTTTATCGTCTTCATTGGCTGAAACTAAAGAGGAGAGTAATACAAATAAAGCTCCTTTAAAAAATAAATACTTCACCTTACGCCTCCAGCCTTAGACAACTGCACTGCTGCCATGTTCTTTTCGTCTAAACTTCCGACCCGCGTAATTAGCTCTAAAAAATAACGAATACTGACATCCCCTGTTGCCTTAATATGCTCTGGCGTGGAACAACCTTGTTCAGTACAGGGGACAAGGGGCGTCATTGGCAAAACGAGAGTAGGCACTTCTGTGACGTTGAATCGTGTAAATAACGTGGGATCAATGGCTAGACCTGCCCCAGTTCCTTCCGCAAGATCTTGTAGTTTATAAACCTGGTCTAAAAATTCACCTTCTGGCAATCCTCTCACAACAACCAGTGCTTTAAATTGATTAGCCTGCCGTAAAATATTCTTTAGCAAAGGGACAGGCATTGATTGACTCACCAATACAATTGGTGCGATTGAATTTAAAGTAGGTTTTTGACGTGCTGAAAAGGCAACGTTCTCTACTGACGAAAATAAACCATGTAACCCGTCTCTTTTGGGCAAATTCAAATCATTAAACCCTGAGTTAAGCTGTTTTGTATTCACCCCATATAACTTATCTAATTCACTCTTAAAGCCGATCATAGGGTCTACTTTATCGGCTTTGTTTAGTGCGTCTAGCACAAACGCTTGTTGCTCGATGAGCGCTTCGGTAGTTGGTTCTTGATACTCTGCAAAAACCAAAGGACTAAGAACCAATGCCATTAAAATGCGCAACATGTTCTCTTTCTCCATATCAAATAGCTAAAATCCTCACCTTCATAGGGATATTCTTTACCTGCTGCCCATATTGTCGATGGATAACCAAAGCCATACGCAGTCCGAGTTTGGGGAAGGGGGTATAACATTTGTTGCTTATATTGTGACTTTCTCAAAATAGGTTGCGGCTGGCTTTCGCACATTGCCGCAGGGGTTGAGGTATCTAACGCTAAAAACTGGCGGTGAAATTTAAAAATTGCTCGATGGACAATGGCTAGGCTTGAATCAACGCCCCCAATATGCCCTGAAACGTTCCCATCAAGCGGGTAAACGGAACCCTGACTGCCTGAACACCAAAACAACTCATCTAGACCAAAGTGATCTGTAGAGGCTTTTAACGTGTCTCCTGCACAGGCAGCTTGTGTGATCGGAGTCGTAAATAAAGCGGCTTCAGGGTTTAAAATAAACGTCAATGTATCGTCATTCCATAATGGGTCAAGCTCAGTGAGGTACGCCAAATCGAAACTTTCTGGAATCATACAAGCAGAAGATGTAAATGCCATGCCCAACCAGCTAAGGATTGGGTATTGGAACCAGTGGAGTTGGTAAAACGCACTATCGACTTCCGAACCGCCACCGCCATTCGTCCCCGCAGGGGCATTTGAAGAGGCTAAAACAGTACCATTTAGCGTTGGTGAGCAAAATGGAGTTTTTACCACTTCAGCCACCCGGGCAGGTTCCCAAAAACTCACCCCAGCCCCTATTCTTAAAAAAACTGGGGCAGGGGCAGGGCAAGTACAAAGCAAAGGGGGAGAGGAGTCATTGTTGTCTATTTGACCGCCCACAGGCATATTCACTGGCCCAATTTTCATGGGGAACATGCACAGCCAACAAATATCAGTAATAGGGTTAGGAAAACTGCCTGAACACACTGAACTAAATACAGAGGTAGGGATAAGTGAGAAGCAAAAAACGCTACAGCAAAGGAATTTCTTCAACATACAAATCACCTCCTTTCTGGCTCAAAACAGCAGGTAATGCGGTTATTTTTAATCGACGTATAAGATCGCCACCTTGGTCAAAAAATAAACGTAAGCCTGTGCGCTTACTAAGCACCTCAAGCGGACCATTGACTAAGACCAGTTTGTTTAGTGGGTTTTTTGTACAGTGTTCAATCATCCAATTCACTTGTTTTTCGTCCTCACCATCAATGAAACACATGGCATAAGTTAGCCTCATTATTTTCAAAGGGTTCACAGTGGTGCCTTTGGGATATAACACCTTTCCTTCTATACCTTTTAAATCGCTCTTTAATGTAATTCTTGTTTCAAGTAGTGTAATTTTTGGTACAACCGCTGCTGGCAATAACAAACCCTTAGGTGCCGTTGCATAATCTTTTGAACGAGTTAACCACTCCTGGTTTAATTGGTTCAATTCGCCACTTTTTTCTTTCTCACTGATCTTTCCCTTGATCTGCTCAATTAAATCTTGCTCAATAATGGGGTATGTTTTACCAATATTGCCCAGGTCAATTGCAAGGGCATTAGTACAAGCGAATAGCGCGGCCAATAACACGATCTTCATGTATATACCCGATTGACGCATAACGACTGTCGTATGAACTGTCATGTTTTGTCCCCATAAAATAATGTTTGGCAGGCACAAGGCCACTTTTTGTAGGGGCTAAATAATTCCCCGATGGTGTTTGATTAAAAATAGGCCCTAATCGTTCTCTATTCACAAAAACATCTGTATCCGTAATAATCACTTCATCAAACGCAACACCTATCGCTTTTTTTAAAAAAGGGGCAGTGGACAAATAGCCTTTTTTTGTCGTCAGTAGGCTTGAAGGTGGTGGTTGAAACGCTGCAATATCACCCCGTTCTGGCTGTGAGGTTTTATCAATTAAAAACACAACACCGTCTAATGAGTCTGTCGTGTTAAACGCGATAGAAAAATAATTAGACAACCCCAACCCAATCAGACAAACAATGATGGTAGGTAGCACCACTTTCACTAAAACCTTTTTCAAAAAACCTCCATAACCCCTGCTTCAGTGAAATCAAAAATGATTCCCCTTCAGAAGCGGTTGAGCTAAAACACTAACGACTGACACTTTCATCTACTAATCTTTGGAGGGAGTCGGTTAGAGAGATACCTTGGGACATTAAATGTTGTATTCGGGCCACTTCAGTCGCTTGTGTGGAATACAACTTTTCGGTGTAGGGATCTATGACAAATCGGCAAATCGACAAGCCATCTGGTGATAAAACCGCCATTTCAGAATACTGGCCGTGAACTGTTTCGACGGTTGAAATAAGATCAAGCTGGCCACTCTTATTGCTGATTAGACCTGCATCTTCGGCCAAAACTAATACTTCAGGAGTTTGCTGTAAATAGATTTTATAATCACTATTATTAAAGGCTGCTAAAGCACTACCTGTCTTTTGATAGTCAATGATTGCTTGAACAATGGTGATAAAGCATCCGTTGTATTTCCGTACTACTCGATACCCTTCTTCAATAAAGTCACCTGATATACCATCTTTTAAAAGCTTCCATGCTTCGTCAATAAGGCAAATGTCTCTTTGAGCGCGGTTTAAATCGTGGTACATCCGTTGCGTGACGCGCATAATTAAATAGAGAAGCACCACGTTTTGTAGGTCTGGCGTTTTATTTAAACCCGACAATTCCAGCACAATAAAATCATTATCCAGGGCAATGTTCGAATCCCCTTCCCAGAACTCGGCATACATACCTTCAGACGTGTATGAGTGAAGCGTAAGTTGCAATTCTTCAGCGGTAGCCCTTTGACTCTCTTCAAGTACGAGCTGCCCTATAGCGTGGCTGACTTTTGTAATAGTCGTTTTACGTTTATGCTCACGCCATGCCGCCACAATTGCCCTCTCTACGATGGCTTGTTTAGCGTTGGACGTTTTTTCATCACCGCCTGCCATCTGGCATATCATCATTTTAAGCAAGGGCAATTGCTCTATAAAGTGCTTGGTGTCATGTTCGTCTATATTAGAAAATGGGTTAAGCCCAATAATATTATTACTGTCAAACTCAATATACGTACCACCCAACAAACTGGCTAACTCACGGTAGCTATGACCACTGTCTATAACAACGGCTCTGCCGCCACTACTGAGCGTATTAGATATTATTTCTTGTGAAAAAAATGATTTACCTGCGCCCGACTTTGCAGCAATCGCAATATTATAATTACCTTTCTTATTATCGTACTGATCGAAAGTAACAACCTGGCCACGACGACCATGCAAAAGCATGGCGGGTGTCGTTGTCCCTTTCCATTCACCAATCCACGGCGCGCAGTTAACAGCGGTAGATGTTAAGTGCGTTCGGTAATGTCCAAACGTTTTTAGAGCGGCCTTGGTATCTGCCGTAATGCCCATAGGTAAGGAGGCCAAAAGTGAATGTACAGGCATGTAAGCACTTTTAGATAACAACCAACCTATAGATGAGTAAACACTCTTTAAACTATGTTCTGCGCGCTGCTCTTGTCCTTGTGGGGCAATTAAAACAATTTGATAAAACATATCAGCAAGCTTCGCGCCATCCTCAAAAGATTTAGTAACATAGTCCCAATCTTTTTTGCGGTCATGCCACTCAGGAACAAATTTTGAAATTGGTGATGACGCCATTTGGGTAGCGCGTATTGATTTATTTCTTACGCGTGATTTAAAGTGATCAGGATCACCAAAATCAACCGCTAGTGTGGCGATAAAAGGAAACCCTATGCGGTTGATGTTGTTGGTAAATGACCCCAGTAATTCGCCATTATCAAACCCTGCCCATTTTTTGGGCCACTGTCTGACGTGAAAGGGCATGATGCTGTAGGACTCGCCCGAGTGCAAAATAGTTGAGCTATGTGATCCCATTAAAAATGCTGTGTCGGCATCTAAAATCTGTTCATTGATAGAGTCATTAGGGTTGTATGTGAAATTAGGCACTGTCGATTCAGACGGATTTAACACACCGTTTAAAAGGTTGATGAAAAGTTCAGGTTCTAGGGGGATTGAGCTGATACCTGCGCTTCGCAAAGCACCTGCTATCCGACTTTGAGAGTCTGTTAATCCATTTAAAAAATCAGGGTCTAACCCCTCTTCCAGCATTGTTTTATGAAGTGTGACTGTATATGAGATAACTAAATGATAATCTCTGGGCGACCAAGATTGATCATTAAATAATGACTTCCACTTGCCCGATGCTAAATATTCTGTGCGTTTTTCAGCTAACATTTTAAAAATATCATTATTTTTAGCGTTAGCGGAAAACCCTCTGGCCTCTGCCCATGCCGATGTTCGATTTGAAACGTCGGGCGATGATATTAATGTGATTTGAATTTGCGTGTCGATGTCATGCGAACCCGACATAACATCATTTAAAATTTTTAATTGAGTGTTATTAATACCTGTGGCAGGAAAGGCATACAGCATAAATCCAACACTATCAGTGTTGAAATATAAGGCACTTTCTTCATCATAAGCT
>Ga0209192_10002765_pt1 | contig 12311 bp, 25 predicted proteins | sample ArcticOcean_MG_C_11_FD_187433 | JGI IMG/M metagenome (GOLD analysis project Ga0209192, IMG submission 187433) | Marine microbial communities from western Arctic Ocean - ArcticOcean_MG_CB2_154 (SPAdes) (version 2) | ecosystem: Environmental > Aquatic > Marine > Oceanic | place: Arctic Ocean... | reverse complement strand
AAGTGGTGCAACAGAGCATGTATTAACAGATTCAGTAAGAGGAGTAACAAAAGAACTAAGTTCAAATGATAATGGTTTAGAAGAAACTGTAGCACAAGGTTTGACAGCGTTTGGTTCAGATGGATTTACAGTTGGTACAGATGGCTCTTATAATACAAGTTCAGCAACTTACGTTTCATGGAACTGGAAAATAGAATCTGGAATATTTGATATTCAAACTTGGACAGGAAATGGAAGCAATCGTACAATTGCGCATAATCTTGGAGTAGCACCAGAATTTTACCTGGTAAAAGAAATTGTAGGAAGTGCTAATGATTGGACAGTTTACTATGGTGATCCAACAGATTTTTTAATTTTAAATGAAAGTAATGCTACATCAGACGCAGCTACTAGATGGAATGATACAGCACCAACTGCAAGTGTATTTAGTTTAGGAACTGCAACTGGTGGAAATAGAAATGGCTCAACCTACATTGGATATTTTTTTGCTAGCAAGCAGGGAGTAAGTAAGATAGGCTCATATGTTGGAAATGGAAATGCTGATGGTACATTTATTTACACAGGATTTAAACCAGCTTTTATCCTAGCCAAATGTTCTAGTGCTTCAGGCGATTGGGTTATTACTGATGTTAAAAGAAATACCTACAATCCTCTTAGTAAGAGATTATTTCCTAACCAAAGCATAGCAGAAAGCACAACTAATAATTGGTATGATGCTCTTTCAAATGGATTCAAAGCTAGACTTAGTGATGGAACTCACAATGGTTCAGGTAAAACATACATCTACATGGCATTCGCAGAATCCCCATTTACTACCTCAACAGGAATCCCAGCAACAGCAAAATAATGGCAAAAAATACTAAACCCTCTGCTGCGGATTTAAAAATATCCTACCACGAAAAAGTCTGCGCTGAACGGATGAGATATTTATGTAAATCTATGGATGAAATGAAAAAAGATATTAAAGAACTAAAGACATTTATGAATTTTGGTAAAGGAGCTTCTGCAATAATTATTTTTATAGGAGGCATCCTTGGCTCAATCATTTACTTCTTCAACAAATAGAAAACGTATAACCGCAGCAAAAGGGTTATCCAATGAACTATTGGCAGCGGCTCATTTTGCTAAAGATCCAAACATTGTTGTATTTACTCCCATTGGTGGCGGGCCAATAGATATTCTTACCTTAAATATAACTACAGGCGAATACAAAGCTTGGGATATTAAAACTAGAAACTATCGTAAAGATGGATCCAAAATTAACAGAGGCAGAACCAAAGAGCAGGCAAGATTAAAAGTTGAAATATTAAACTTTGAAGCAGACGATTATTGATATGAACATTAAAACATTTATTAAAGAACACGAAGGGTTTGAAGATTATCTTTATTATTGTAGCGAAGGCTATGCCACTATTGGCTACGGTCATAAGGTTACAGCAAAAGATACATTTGTAGAGGGAGTGATTTACCCAAAAGAAATACTAGAAGATCTATTTGATGAAGATATTAAAATAGCCATGATTGGTGCTAAAACTTTATTAGATTCTGAATTAAACGAACCTTACCCCCAGGAGCTATTAGATATTTGTACGGCATTAGTATTTCAAATTGGATCTAATGGTTTAAGTAAATTTAAAAAATTCTTTTTGGCTCTTAACATTCCTGATTATGGATTGGCTGCAAGTGAGCTTTATCCTAACAGTAAGTTTGCCAAACAAACTCCCAGACGTGCCGAAGAAACGGCAGAGTTAATTAAACAGTTAGGAGCGTAGTATGTGGTTTAGCGCAATTAAATTAGCAGTCAACGCTGGTAGTCATATCTATAAAAACAGACAGCAAACAAAAATGTTGATGTCTGATGCTGCAATGAAACACGCAGAAAAAATGAGTACAGGAGAATTAGAATACAGCGGTAAATTATTAGAAGCTAGACAATCAGATTGGAAAGATGAATTTATTTTAATTTTATTAAGTTTACCAATCGGTATGTTGGCATTTTCTGTTTGGTCTGACAATCCAAAACACATGGAAAAAATGAATTTGTTTTTTGAACATTTTGGCAATCTACCTTTTTGGTATCAAAGTATATTCGTAGGAGTAATTGCGAGTGTCTATGGTTTAAAAGCTACCGATTTAATTAAAAGAAAATAATGACAACTTCTGATTTCGATCCTAGTTTAATGGAAAAATACAAAGAACCTAAAGATCTATTACATTTTCAATGGGGGTTATCTTCAACAGTTTATCGTTATGCTTTGGTTGATACAATTCCTTTAAATAAAATTAACAAAAGAACTAAAAAAAAAGAAGAAGAAATAGATTTATCTCACAAAGAAATTTCAGAACAATATTTAAAATGCAAAAATTGCACAATCAATCAGCCAAACATATTTAATAAAATTACAACATTTTTTAACAAATAAAAAATTATATGTCTAATCGATTGTCTCATTTTATTGTGAAAGAAAACGAAAAAAAATTAAAAACATTTAAAGATCAAACTCTTTTAAAAAGTAGAAAAGAAGTAAACATTAATTCTAACGGTTCTGGGTACACCATTAAACATGGAGCGGATCGAGGAAAAATGCTTAAGCAAATTATAATTAAAGGAAGAAACATATGAAAAATATTTATTTTAAATTTTTAAGACTTTGTTTAACTATTGTTAGCAAAACAGAAAATAAACTTTGGCGTTATTTATTTACTAAAAGCAGTAAAAATAAAAAGAATGGCTAAGAAAACCAATCTTGTACACATTGCTGGCAAGAGAAGAAAAAGACCAGGCAGACACGCAAAGCATCAGAAAAAAAGAAGAACTAATCAGGGGAAACCACAATGAGATTATTACTATTATTATGTTGGTTGTTTAGCTATTCTAATGCATTCGCCGATACCGTTAATCAAGACAATGTAAGTGGAAGTAATAGTAATATTGAATCCATGACTAGCTCGACTACTTATCAGACAGGATCTAGCTCTAGCAACAGCACCACTAATAGCAGCACCTCCAATATTAAATCTGCTCCTATGAGTAGCTCCGCTCCTGGTTTGGGTTCTATGAATAATTGCGCACTTGCTTTATCTGCGGGAGTACAAAATTTTAGTATTGGGATTTCTGCTGGAAGACATATCATTGATAAAAACTGTGAACTAATTAATTTATCTAAAGCATTAAATGCTTACGGAATGAAAGTGGCAGCTATCTCACTTCTTTGTACTGATGAGCGAGTTTGGAAAGCTATGTTTTTTTCTAAAACATATTGTCCAGTAGAAGGATCTATAGGTAAAGATGCTTATAATTTAATTGTTAATAAATACGATTACAAAATGCCAACTTACGCAAAGTATGTTGAGCTTGAAAAAACAAAGAAAAACAAAATTACAATTAAAAAACTAAGAACAAATTCTTCTAATGAAAACATGGATTAGTTTTTTTTGCATATTTATATTAACTTATTTGTTAGCCAGTTGTTTTGCAAATAGTGTAGGTTTAAAAGCAGCAGAGGTAACTACCTCCAATATAGTTAATCAAACATTTACATCTAATGATAATTGGTCTGGCCAACTTTCCAATAATCATGGAACAGGTATAATTGCTGGAATTGGCGGCGGTCATGTTGAAAATACAAACGCATATAGTTTAAGTTCAGATCTTGGTTTAAGTGAAGCTTCAATACAAAATGGTTTTACTTCTACTCAATCTGGGGAAGCTTGGTTTTGGAATTCAAATAATCAAGATGTGGTTATGAAACAAATCATAACTGATAGTGCAGGCAATACTGTCAATCAAACAAAAACAGTTGTAGGATATTGCACCACTTACAATGGTTGCGGTTGGCAATCTTTAGGTAATAACATTTTTAATGTAGGCTTAAATTCCAATACAGATTACACCATTAAAAGTAGGTTTGAGTTTAACAGTACCGTAGCAGGCAATGCTTCTTATTCAGGAACTCACAACGCAGCAGATCTAAAACTTCCATCCTTAACAATTACTTACGACAATAATCCAACACCGATTGCAGTTCAAAACATTGTAGTAAATGATGCTCAAGAGTTAGTAAAAGATATTGCCAAAGAAATTGAAAAATTGGATTTGCCTATATCTACCGAACCCAAAATAGAAATAGCAACTATTCAACCAATTAAAGTTAAACAAGAAATTAAGATAGAAGCTCCAATTGTAGAGGTTGTTCAAGAAATTAAAATAAAGCCAGTAGTTGTTGCAGCAGTAATTGTAGAAGAAAAAAAAGAAGCACCTGTAGCAATAGTTAATCCAATGCTAGAACCCGTGTTAGAAGAGAAAAAAGAAAAGCCTGTTGAGATAGCAGCAGCTATTATTGAAGAAACCAAACAAGAAATTAAAGAAGAAATTAAGGAAGAAAAGAAAGATGTTATACAAGAAGAAAAATCCAATCAAAAAACCGACAAAACTAAAGTTGCCACCAAAAAAGAAAAAGTATTAGAAACTAAAACCAAGACAGAAATTAAAGCAACTATTCTAGCCAAAGCCTTAGATAAGGTAGATACCCAGGTTAAAGATATTACTAAAAATTTAGAAACTAAATCTATTTTAAAAGTAGCTGCTATTCAAAACACAAATTTGTCTTTGGATGGCTATAAACAAACAATATTTTACAAACCTAAAAATATTTATACGGGTCAAATTTTTAAAGATAACCGTTTAATTTATAACAACGTGAGCCTTACTACTTACGTTAACAAAGATCCGATTAATATTAAAAATCAAATACTACAAAACATAAATATACAGAAACAAAGATTACTAATTGAAATAAGGGAGTTAAAAAATGGATAAATTAAAAGACAATATTGGTGTGATAATGGTCATACTTGGACTAATTGGTTCTACGGGAACTTTTTATTCAAAGTTTGCTAAAATGGAAGCTACTATTGAACAGCTTTCAAATACTAAAGAAATTAACCTAAAACCTATTGAGCGCAAAACAAATAAAAACAAAACTGATATTGCTATTGCCAATAAAGAGATTGAGTTGTTAAAATTACAAATTAAAGAATTTCGAGCAGCTAATTCTAATCCATTAAGATAAGCTGGTCGGGGTGCTCAGATTTGAACTGAGGATCTCCTGCTCCCAAAGCAGGCGCGGTACCAGGCTTCGCTACACCCCGAAGTGGATAGCTTTTATTGGGTTAAAAAGAATAGTCAATCAAAGAGTTATCAAAGAGTAAATGATGTCTCACAATGAAACCACCCGCTAAAAACAACCCTTATTTATTAGCCTATTTGGTTAATTATATTTGTCTAAAACAGGTTGTAAGTGTTATATATCAAGGGTAATTTACAAAATAGGCACTAAGTTCGAATGCTTTTGCTTAGTTATATTTTTCAACATTTTTAAACGATCAAAGAGTAAATCAAAGAGTGAACGTATGAAAAAACTTGTTTTAAATTCTAAAGAAATAAAATTAATAAAAGAACTTTTAGACTTAGCAATTGATACTCGCACACCCGTAGAATCCGATGACACACCTTTTGCTTCAATGACAAATTTATTAAAAAAGTTGGAGGAGTTCCAAGGGGATAATTAAACCCCCTGGTTTTATTTTTTAAGCGTATTTTTTTTCTTCTATTTCAACTTCAGAAATAGATGGTTCTTTATAAGTAACTTTATGAGCTAATTCTTGCTCTAACTTAGGCATTAAAGGCTCATAGTAGGCCTGTAATTTGCGTTCTTCGGCTATATTATGCTCAATTTGCTTAAATTGGCTTTCTACCTTCCTGCGCTTATCAGAGGGTATTTGTTCAAGTAATTCGGCAGGATTTGAGCCAAATAAGACGTTAATATCCCAGTTGTTTTGCTTTGCTAGTGAAAATAACTTATCCGATGAAACGCCATTGAGGCACTTTTCGTACTTTTGGATTTGTTGAAACGAGACACTAATCCCTTTTCCAATTTCCCTTTGAGTTTTTTCACTTAACAGTCTTAGCATAAACAAAACTTTTGCTATGCGTTCTTTTTCTTGTAGTGCTTGCATAATTATCCTTCTATTTTCATTAGATTGTTAATTGCAGCTCTTCTTTTTGGTTCATTAGCATTCAGGTCTCTTTGATAAAATTTACCAAAAGTTTTTAAATTCGACCAGCCGTACCTATCTTTGAACTGCTTATCGGTAAAAATCTTATGGTCTTTAAACAACGATGCGCTGAATTTTCTAAAAGGGGATATTCCATTTTTCCATTCAATCCCTAAAATTTTTCTAGCTCTTTCTTTAATTTTTTTAACAGCTCTGGAGTGCGTAAAATCAAACAGCATAGTAAACGTAGCAGTGGTTCCTTTAAGATCTCCAAAAGCATAAGTTCCTTTAACTTTTTTGGGAAAAATTTGAGACTTCATGTGCAGCTGTAATAACTCTGCCAACTCATCTGTAATTTCGATAACTCTGTTACTTGAAAGTGTTTTAACAACCCCTGGTCTAAATTCATTTGCGTTAGAACACATACTATGTTGAACGTGAATTTTAAAATCTTCAAATCTTACACAGTCATACGTCAAACCTAGCAGCTCATTTAATCGCATCCCCGTTTCAGCTGCCAATTTCCAAAAAGCTTTACATTTAAGATCTGTTTCATTTTTAATTAAATTCAAAACATCTTTATTAGTAGGCATCCAAGCTATTTTTTCCACGTAATCTTTAAAAAAATTTTTACTAAATTTATGTTCTGTAATGCTGTAGTCAATTTTCCAATTGTGGCTTTTACAAAATTGTACAAATTTCTTAAATTCATCCACCACGTTTTTTACAGACTTTCTACCCAAAGTTTTTTCAGATCTAATTTTATATGATTGACCGTTTTTGGTTCTATGCATAACCCATTTGCTACTCAAAATAGCAGGAATTAATTTTTCTTTAAAATCAGAATATAAATATTCATGCAAATATGTTTTATTAATATATGGCTGCGCGTGATTTTTAATGTAACCTATTTGAGCTTCAGAACATTCTGGATTAGTTGTAGTGTCTTGTTCCAGTGAAATAAAATAATCATTAAAAGCTTTTTCAAAAGTAATATTTTGGTCAATGATATTTATAAAATCTTCGCCTTGCAGTTTTTTTCTGTATGCTTCTGCTAATCTTTTTTCGTTAATTTGATAAACAGCTTTATTCTTTTTTTTAGTTTTACCATTTTCAAGATACACAACTTGAACTACCCATTTGTAACCACTAGCTTTTTTTTCTTTAACAACTTGAAATTTCATTTATTCCCATCCTTGTTTATCTAAAATCTGTTTATCGGTTAAAGCAAATTCCTCCGTGCATTTGATACAAATAAAAAATGGATTTGTTTCATTATAAATTATTTGGTTCAAATTTAGTTTTGGTGTTTCAAAATTAAAATTACCCTTATCATCTTGAATAAATGCAGTTTCATATCTTTCAGCAATTCCGTCTGGATAATGTTTAATTTTTTTTGAATTACAATTTGGACACTTAATCATTACAGGTATTCTAGTTACCAAATTGGCATATGTCAATACCAACATGGATTAAAATAATTTGTATAAAAAGGCTAAATTTAGGCAAAAAGGGGGTCTCTGCAATTAAGCAGATTCAACCAGGAATAAGCAAATTTAGTATTCTAGCTTGCTTATTTGGTCTTGCAGAGTGATTATGTCAATCAATTTTGAATGACAAGCTTTCGAGATCTCTGCAATCTCAGGCGGGTACATACCACCGTTTAGTTTTTTAAGTCTCGTTATTTTCGTGCTTAGAGACTTTCTTTGTTTCTCCGCTGCTTTTACTTGCGACTGGAGATCCTGCCAATGATTCATCATCATAGCTTTCCTGTTTTACCCTGGCAAAATTTAAGCGTACTCTATCAGAGTACACTTTATAGACAGCAGCTGGGCCAGGGGATATTTGTTTAGCAGCTGCCTCCACTGTTTTGAAACTTTGCGTTATTTCAAAATCGCAAATTCCAAACCAAGTTTTAAAAATTTTCTTACTCATATATGCTTCATAAAATCATAACTTTCTTTTAAGTCATCGTATTTTTTTTGTAATGTTTTGTGATTTTCTAAAAGAGTATTATAAGAATGAATAGCTTCTATGAGATAACGAACTAAATCTATACCTTCCTCCAACGCTTCTTGCAACCAATATTTAGCATTTGTAGGATCGGCTTTTTGCTTATCTCGCATGGTAACTTTAAACCGTTCCAAACCTTCTTTGTCTCTGCTTAAAATTCTTGAAATAAGTTCGTTAGTATTGGGATCTGGACTAAATTGTGTCATTTTATTAAAACTAAACTTCTTGCTTTGCCAGGTATTCTTTTTACATACCCTCGTTCTTCTAAATTTTTTATGTAAGCGTTAACAGAACTTTTAGATTGTAAACCTACCGCCTCCTTAATCTCGTTGTAAGAAGGCGATATAATTTGTTTTGCAATATAGTTTTTTATGAAATTGTAACATTCCAATTGTTTTAAAGTTAAACCATATTGCTGCATAAGTATTAAAAGGGTATTTCTTCATCAACAGGCATAGATGGGATGTTGATAGCACCACCTGTGTTGCTGGTTTTTTTAATAGTTATTTTAAGTGATTTATCTTCCTGGATATAAGCAGAAGCTTCACACCATACACCATCAATAGTAAAATTCTTTCGATAATGCTTGCCAGTTTTGACGTTCACTTTTTCAGAATCCGATAAAACTAAATCAGGTCTATTTTTAGTTGCTTCGTCTCCTGGTATTTTGTCTGCGTTTCTTTTCAAACCAAATGTACACATCCAGTTTGGGTCTTTTGGTTTGTTACTTTTAAAATCAGCCATATAATTATCCTCCTATGAATTGCTGGTTTCTATCTAAAAAGGCTTTTTTAATTTGTTCAAACCTTTTTAAATTCTGTTTTTGTAATTGAATTAAATAGTTTTTATTTTTACTTTTTAATTCATCCAAATTTGCTTGATGGCTACACACTTTGATTTTTTGTAATATAATATCTCCATGCTCTAAACTGATACCTTCGTTTTCATTTACCGTAGTTTTTTTTGTTGAAAGTTCTTGGTCTGAATAGACGGTTCCATGTATTCCTAATGCTTTTAAAATAACTCTATCGACAGCTCTTTTTTCTGCCACTGCTACAGGGTAGGGGAAATCATTATTGTCTGGGGAAACTTCTCCAAAAGAAAAATAACTTTTAGCATTATAATTTGCAATCGCTTTTACTACAGCACAATTTTTTTCTAAGTTGCAATGGATTAAATCTATATTGGTTTCAACATTGTAAAGGGTTGCTAATTTTTCTAATTCTAAATGTTTAATAGCATACTTGCCTTTACCAATTTCCCACATACCACCATTAGCTTTTAATTTTTCTAAATAATTTTCAATAGCATTAAGATTAATTACGTTAGTCATTTATGATAGGGTGCCAGGGGTTAATGCAAGGAAAGAGTTACTGCATAATCCAAAACCTTGCTCATACATTACTGCATAAGTTCCCTGGCTAAATTTAGCAAAGAACATAACGATTATAATTATTAAAATAATCTTCAACAAGGTAGAGGTACTTACCTTTGTTTTTTTCTTCGCTAAATATTTTTTTTTCAACAGCAATGGCTGCATATCTAAAACGCTGCGATCTTCTTTTAAAAATCTCATGTTAATCCCCATAGTTTCATTGCAATTTCTTTATGCTCTCCCATGCCTTGCCAAAAAAAATGCTTAAAGTTAGGAACTACGTCTTGATACCAAGTATCTTTTCCTTGATGGTTATTGAGTAAACGCTCTCTTCTTTGCGCTACTAAAGTTAATCTATGTAAATGTTTTTTTAAATTTTCTGGTTTTAATTCTTCGCAATTTTCTGGTGTAAAAACTTTGTAATCTTCTTCGTGCATTACAAATAAATGAGGTTTCTTTTTTTCATTGTTTGCAAAATAATAAAAAGCTAATTGACTTAAATGATCTTCAAAACCCAAATAGTCTTCTTGTAATTTTGGGAGTGCATAATTACACGTTCCATCTTTTCTAGGTCTTCCACGTCTTCGCCATTTGGTTTTCATTTCTATTATGTTATTGGAATCCTCTATATCAATACGGCCAATTGTAGGAATAGTGCAGCCATCCAAATACATAGACACGCATCGTTCACACTCAACAGGGTTTGATAATTCTATTGATCTAATTCCTTTTTTTAAAGTCTCAAAAGCAATTGCTAAACCTTTTTTTATAACGGCATAATCTTCTGCGTCTTTTTCATTGACTGGTTCATATAGATTAAATTTATCTAAAACCTTTTCAAAAATTTTTCTTTCAGGGGGTAATTCTTTTTTAACTAATCCTTTGCCTACTTCGTTCATCCATAAAAAATTAGCAAATTTTGCAATAGCCATATCTCCTAAACAAACACCCGCAAACATTTTAGAATTGCCTGGCAGTTTTCTACGTTGTTCTTGCGTAAGGTATAAATATTTATAACCCCACATATCATCGCTAGAAGTTAGTTGGCTTGGCGACCAGTGATTTAATTTATAAGCTTCTACCCAGCTCGGTAGTTCTTTAATGCTTTCTAAAAAAGCGTCAGAATTATTATCTACTTTTCTTTCTGTTTCCATAAAACAAATAAAATACTTTATAGGAACAATTTAAACACAAACTACACATTATTGGCAAGTCAAATACCAAAGAGGTATCAATCTTAGACTTCATTGGCTACTTAGGGTTGTTTATTTATGAAAATATTCGGAAGGTAATTCAAAAGGAACTGAAGTTGTGTTTATTAAATATTTTTCTTTATACATTGCTTTTCTAGGAGCTGCTATTTCAAAATGATCGATAGGAATATTAATTGTATTATCAGAAATAGGTTTTAATAGTCTAGGGTGGATTAAATCCAAATTATCAGGATTTTTCGCGTTAGGTTGTATAATTGCAATACAAGGATCAAAGTAGTCTTTTTTATTTTTTTTCTTGGAAGTTACAAAACAACACTGGCCAATTGCATCTTCTGAAAAACCTAAAAAATTATGGTTACTTGCTCTTTCAAATAAATAAATATAGTTATGAAATTGTTTACTAGGAGCGTGCATAAGCACTGCAATTGTTTCTTCTGAATAAAACTCTCCAGGCACTTTTATTTCTTTGGAAAAAGATTTATCTTTTTTTAATAAACTATGAAGCAAATTAGAATTGTCTGTGTAATATTTTAAAAGAACAGATTGTTTTTTTTTCGGAGGAAATAATATATGTGCTGGGTCGCATTTTAAAATATTTGCAATTTCGATAGCATTGGCAGCTGATATATCCCTAGTACCGTTAACCCATCTAGTAATTGTAACTGGATTTTTTTTTAATTTTTTTGCTAATTCTTTTTGGCTTAATCCAAGTTCAGTTATTTTTTGTTTTAAATATGCCATTTGCAAAGTGGTATCAGTCGAATCGACAATTGTTAACTTTGGAACTTTGTTTACCATTTTGGCAAGGTATGTCTATATACAATCTAAGTCAATAGCTTAACTGTTTGGGTTTTTTTACTTAACCAAATTGTTAAGATATTAACAAAACAGTCTGTAATACAACTTGCCGATAAGGAAATATGCCATTATTCGGGCATTATGACACTAGAAAAATACAGAAAAGAAAAGAAACTAACCTATCAAAAACTTGCTGATTTAATTGGTATTAAGGGTGTTTCTACCGCTGGAACCGTTTTGCGATGGTGCAAGGGTCAAAGAGTTCCACGATCTAATTGGATGAAAATTATTAAAAAAATAACTAACGGCCAAGTTACGGCTGCAAGCTTTTATGAATAAAAAGAAAAAACCTACACCCAAAAAAAGAGAATTCGCTGGATATTATTGGGATGGAAAGAAATTGCACAAAATTTATGAAAAAGAAAAAGGTACCTGGTAAAATTTTTAACTATAAATTGGTTCAGGTTACCTGGATCGATGCTACTTCTAGTTCAGAGTGGATGTCTGAAAAAAAAGGCTGCAAATTAGAAGCAGCAACTTGCCATTCGATTGGGTACCTACTTTTTGAAAATAGTAAAAAATTAATTTTATTTGCTGATTACAATGAAGATGAAGATGGTCTCGACATAGGTAACGTAAACGTCATACCAAAAAGCTGGGTTACGGAAGTTACGGAGATTATCATTAAATGAAAACAGTTATTATTGTATTGTTTATTTCCATATTTGTTGTTTTAGTAGATATAGCTCATGCTCCCACTGCAAGTTTTTGCGATAAGCATTATGATCTTTTACGAGATATTTTAGAACCCCAAAGCTTTGCGAGGATTTGTGGCTAGAGGCATTTTTAATTCA
>Ga0209192_10002757_pt1 | contig 12329 bp, 4 predicted proteins | sample ArcticOcean_MG_C_11_FD_187433 | JGI IMG/M metagenome (GOLD analysis project Ga0209192, IMG submission 187433) | Marine microbial communities from western Arctic Ocean - ArcticOcean_MG_CB2_154 (SPAdes) (version 2) | ecosystem: Environmental > Aquatic > Marine > Oceanic | place: Arctic Ocean... | reverse complement strand
TGGATACTGAGCATTTGAATAAAGAACCAGAACCATGGGAATTTAGATCCAAACCAGCATGGCAAAGATTAATAATAATGCTTGGTGGAATAGCAGTAAACATTTTTCTAGGATTTGCAATTTACGCTATGGTTGCATTTGTTTGGGGAAAAACAGTTTTAACTAATGAAAATCTTCCATCTGGATTTGAAGTTGCCGAAGTAATGAAGCCTTTTGGGTTTCAAGATGGAGATAAAATTTTAGAGGTTAATGGAGAAGGTTTAGAAAATATCCTAGATATTAATAAGTATTTATTTTTAAGAGATGTTAGTGAAGTTAGAGTAGAGCATTATAATGGAATTAAAGAAAACATTATTGTCCCTGAAAATATTGGAACTGTAATGTTTGAAAATGGAGCAATTAGAGCTTTTAATCCTTTTTGGAATCCAGCTCTTTTAGATTCAATAGTCCCTAATTCTCCAGCTTATAATGCAGGTCTTTTAAAAGGAGACAGAGTTGTAAAAGTTAACGGAAAAGATATTATTAAATGGGAAGAATTTGCAGAACAAGTAAAAGCAAGTGTTTCTCCAAATATTGATGTTGACATTAAAAGAGGAAATGAAATTATCTCTAATACGATTCCATTAAATAAGGATAATCAAATTGGTGTTTTTGTTCAACAAAACACTCAATTAAATCCAACAAATTTAGAATATACTTTTTTTGAAAGTCTAGATGATGGTTTTGACAGGGCTTATTGGGAATTACTAGACTATGTAGGTCAATTTAAATATGTTTTCACTAAAGAAGGAGCTTCTCAACTTGGAGGCTTTGCAGCTATTGGGAATTTATTTCCAGCTGAGTGGAATTGGAAAGATTTCTGGGAAACCACCGCACTTCTTTCTATTATTCTTGCTTTTATGAACGCTTTGCCAATTCCCGCTCTTGATGGAGGACATGTTATGTTTTTGATGTATGAAGTCGTAACAGGGTCTAAACCAAATGATAAGTTTATGGAGTACGCCCAGGTTACAGGATTCTTTTTACTAATGGCGTTAGTTTTATATGCTAATGGAAATGATGTAGTTAGATATTTATTTAATTAATTTTTGAATTAATTAATTTGACTACGTTAAAATATAAATTATATTTGCCCTCGCTAAACGCAAATTCCTCCTTAGCTCAGTTGGTTAGAGCATCTGACTGTTAATCAGAGGGTCCAAGGTTCGAGTCCTTGAGGGGGAGCAATTGATAAAAAGGGAAGTTAAATCTTCCCTTTTTTTTTTAACCTTAACAGACTTCAATATCAAACAAGTCTAGTTAGGGATTTTACTTCAATATTTATGAAAGAAGAAAAAGATAAAAACAACAAAAAGGATTGGAGAAAAGGTCATATTCAAGAAAAAAAACAAAAAAATAACAAAAATAATTTAGGTGGATCTTATAAGTTTAAGATTGCTAAAAAATATAGTAAGCCTAAAACAAGAGGAGATAAAATTAAAAATAGAAAAAGGAAATAACTTAAAACTATTTTTCACAATACCACATAATTTTTTTCTTTCATATAAATACAATTGACTAGAGTTTTTTATAATCTATATTAAATCATAAAACATGGTTAAGTCTATCTTCATTAGTCTACCTTACAAATCATGGAAAAATTTATAAAAAAGTATTGGGTTTCAATTATACTCGTATTACTCATTTATGTGCTAGTTACTGTTTTTTAATAATGCCGCTAAATCATACATTCTAATAAAGCCCCCTTCAAAAAAGGGGGTTTTTTCTTTTAATTTATCAATACGTATATTTAGATAATGAATCAAACATTTCTGATTTCTGGGATGAATTGCGGAAGCTGTAAGGCAAATGTTGAAAATTCTATAAATAGCCATGAGCATGTTATCGAGGCAGTTGTTGATTTCGAAAAAAAAGAATTAATTGTTAGTTCTAAAAAACATTTAGAATTGGCAACTTTTCAAAAGTTACTGAATTCAAAGTATACAATTTCAATAAAAAATCATCAAGGAAACTCTAAATCAAATGAGACTTTAGTGCTTGAAGAAAAGAGCAAACTTCATCAACTTAAACCGTTATTATTAATTATACTCTACATAACAACAGCATGTATATTATTGCATTATAATAATTGGTCATGGGACAAGTTCATGCTTGACTTTATGGGTTTATTCTTTATTGTTTTTAGTTTTTTTAAAATGCTCGACTTGAATGGGTTTGCTCAATCTTTTAAAATGTATGACCCGTTAGCAAAACGTATTCCTGTCTATGGTTGGATTTATCCTTTTATCGAAACAACCCTAGGCTTAATGTTTTTAATTCGATATGAAATTAATGTAGCTTTAATAATTACTCTAATCATATTATTAATAACCACGATTGGAGTAACAAAAACATTGTTAGCTAAAAAATCAATTCAATGTGCTTGTTTAGGAACCGCTTTAAAGTTACCAATGACAGAAGCTACTTTTATTGAAAATGCGATTATGATTGTAATGGCAATTTTAATATTAGGTGGAGTTTAACTATGACTATAAATGGTTACCATTTTAATAAATAATTTTCATTTTGTATAGTATTAAATTTAAACCTAAATGTAGCACCCATATAATTTTCAGTATTTAATATTTCTTTACTTTTTGAACTTCTATAATTAACACCTATTTCTAAACTACCAAATTTAAATTTAGCGTTAAACCCAATTGCCTTCATTTTTTTTGAAAATGAGTTTGAGTATATTTCTTGAAATCCTCCGATTTCAAATCCGTTATCTAACATGACAATTTGATCTAATCTTATTTCAGAAAAATTAAATTGACTATATAAAGAAGGTCTATAAAAATATGAGCCAATAAAAGCTAAACCTAATGTGTTTCTGATTATGTTGTTTTGATATCCTATATTTAAATCTAGTGTTCTTTTTAGTCTAATGGGGTCATTTGAATCTTCATCTGTCAGCTTAGCTTTAAGCAAATTATTTAATGATAATCCCATCAATAAATTCTCAGATTTAAACATTAAGCCCGCATTCAAGTCTACATAGCTTTTATTCTGAGTTTCTAATAAAGGATCAATTGATGGTAAACCGCTAAATAAATTATCCTCAAAAATTAGATCAGAAAATTTGTTAGGCATATATATGTTTCCAGAAATATATGGATATATAAAACTATCATTATTTAGATTTAATTTATAAACATATGATAGAGAAGCATTATATTGACTTGCGCCAAATTCGGAAAAACTCATTGAATTTAAACTGTAGCCTATAAAAAAATCAAGATCTTCAAAAAAATATGAGCCATACAAGCTTGAGCTATTGGATGACTTGTTTTTAAGATCGAAAGATTGCTTTGAACTTATAGAAATATGTGAGTAATCTTTCAATCCAACATAAGACGGATTGTTAAGTTCAAAATCATCAGAAGATAAATAATTATAGATTTGCCCATACATTGAAACTGGGCCAATTATAAAAAAAATTATAAAATATTTAAGTTCGTTTTTCATTTATTAATTACTGTGAAATAATTTGATTTTATAATTTCTTTAGAATCCATAGTTTCCCCCTTAAACTGATAATAAAAGATTCTTTCTGAAAAATCTCTATTTTCACCACTCCATCCATTTAATTTATATCCATTTATATTTTCATAAATCTGATTTTGAATGTCATTTTCAAAATCAAAATTTTCTGAAAACAATTTTAGTCCAGATCTTGAGTAAACGTTAAATATACCTTTTACAAAACCAGAGACAATTGGTCTAAAAAAATCATTTATTCTATCGTTATTTGGGGAAAATGCATTTGGAGAATCAAAAGAATACCCTATTCCGACTAAAATCGTTTTTTCTATTTCTTTATAACAACCTTGCTCATTATAAATTTTAAAGTTTATAATATAAAAACCTTCATTCCCATATTTATGAGTAACAATCTGATCTTGATCTCTTTCATATGATATAAGATTAGATCCATCGCCAAAATCATATTCAACTCTATTATATTCTCCTTCAGAACTGTTTATAATTGAAATATCTTCTCCAACAGCTATTCGTGGAAGAATATCATCAACTAATTTATTTTTGATTTTTAAATCAAAACTAATTAATCCTAACCCTAAGTTTATCTTATAAGAGTGAGTACATTCATATTCATTAGAAACGATTAATGAGGCGATATTAACTGGGTTATTTAGTTCAATTTGATAAGTACTATAATTCGTTCCAGAATAAATTATGGTGCTATTTAGTGAAACGTCATTATATTCAAAATTAAATTTGTTGTTATAAGGATTGGCCAATTTTAAATAAACATAACCATTTTCCAGAAAACACAAAGGATCACTAAACTCAGGTTCTTCAATATAATGTACTTTTTCATTAATAATCTGATGCTCTTCAATAATAAGACAATTATTAACATCAGTAATTAAATTAGTGTAATAACCCTGATCTAAATTAGAAATGGTCATATCAGTCCCAATTAAGCTAATCAAATTTCCATTTATGTCAGATTCATACCACTCAAAAGTGTATGGGGCTTTTCCTCCTGATGGTTGAGTTATGATTTTACCAAGTTCATTCTCACAAGAAAGGTTTGTAATAATTGAGTTTGAACTAATTTTTTCAATAGATAAATCAAAATCATATTCAACAGTACAGCCAGCTTCATCTTTTATTTTAAGATTATATATGCCTGGTTTTGTTACTTCAATTCTTTCTTTACCACTTGAAAAACTGGGCCCAGTCCATTCATATTTATACTTAAAACTTGGGTCGTTAAATGGACTTCCACCTGTTACTTCACCTTTTAAGTCAATTATCCCTTTATTTAAATTAGAATCGAGGAGTTGATCATCTGCACAAAATATTTTTTGAATGATATAATTTGAATTATCATCAAATAATCTTATTTTTTCACTATTTAAGATTTCAAATTCAGTTGAATAACAAGCCCCTTGTTCATCTATTATTTTGAAATTGTATTTTTTTAATTCTAAATCATTTATTAAATATCCGTTGCCTTTTAAAGTAATTTGATTATCAACAAATATTTCTGAATTATTTAAAAAATACTTTAAAGGCGAAGAAGATAAATTATTTTCTATTTCAAAATAAAACGAACCTAATCCACCATAACAAATTGGTGATATGCCTTCATTTATTCCGTTATCATTAGTGTCTATTTGTTCAATTATTAAATCGTGATTTGGGGTAATTTCTTTAACTTCAAAATTAAATTCTGTGGAAAAACAATCATTAGCATCATACACTTGAACATCATATTTTCCGATTTCAAGACCTTCTATTGTGTATTCGTTTAATATGTTTAATTCAATATTTTTAAATAATTCATCTCCAATTAATAAACTGTAAGGACCTATTCCACCACCAATTTTAAATTTAAAATCTCCTTTTTCTCTTTCACATGAAATATTATTAACAAGAGTTTCTGTAATTATTATTCTACTCGGGCTAACAATTGAAAAATCTTTAAAAGTTGAACATTCAATTTCATTACCATCTATAAAATTTCTATATTGTTTTCTTTGAACATCAATTCTATAATCTCCGTTAGTAAGTTGAGTTGCGGTGAAGTTGTTTTCATTTTGTAAAATAGTAGGTGAATCAAGTAATTTATAATTCCCATTAATAAATTTATATAAGTTCAAATTATAATTAGTTAAAGCATCTGTGTTTGTAAGCCCTGAAACGTATAGTTCGTATTCCCCTGAAGAATCTTCAAAACATAAATTATTTTTTGTTGATATTTCAGAAATTAAAAGTTCAGCAGGTTGTTTTATAGTAATAATATTATATAAGGACCCGCAATTATTAGTGGAATCAGAAATAGTTGCGGTAATTTCACCTGGAGAACTTAAAATTTTAAAATAACCTTCGTTAAGATCTGATTCTAGTACTTTATAAGAAGCATCTGTATTCCATGTAATAGTATATGGAGCTCTCCCACCTGAGACAAATATTTCAACTTCTCCATCATTTACTCCATTACAACTTGTATTTAAAAAGTTAGTTTCAATTTCAAGAATTTTTTCTGGCTGATTAAGTTCTACATTTATTAATCCGTACATTTCTTGAGTATTTGGGTTAACTGATTCAGAAAATTTACAATTATTTGCATCTAAAACATCAACTTTATAATGTCCTGCCATCATCTTGGGAAATAAATATGTGTTTTCTGTCAAGCCTTCAGCGACAACCCCTCCGTTAGATATTATTTTATAGGGTGCTTTACCACCAGAAAAATATATTTCGAATTGACCATTGGCTTCAGAATTACAATTTATATCAATATGTTTTTCTAAATTTTCAGACGCATATAACCTTTGTGATTTCGTTATTTCAAACGAGGATGTATTTGAAGAGCATGAAATTTCTATTCCATCTACAGTCCTAAACGCATCCACTTCAACTCTATAATTTCCAGACTCTAGATTTTTAATTTCATATAAATTATCTAAATCAGAAACATTAAGATCATCTTTAAACCACTTTAAACTATATTCAATTGTTTCGCCAATTTTATATCCTCCGTTAACCTCAATTTTAATAAGTCCATCACCATAATCAAAACATTTTTGATTTTGAATATTCAATGTTGAAATTGTAACTAGTGAAGGCTGTAATATTTCAAAATCTTCAAGATGAATTCCACAAAGGCCTTGATTGTCTTCAATCTTTAATGAATAAGATCCATTTTTTAAATCTTCAATAATTATATTTTCTGATTCTTCATAAAATGTCTTTTCTATAAATTCGTCCGAGGATTCGATAACAATTTTGTAAGGTAAATCCCCACCTTTAATGGCTCCTATTTTTAATTTGCCATCATTTGCTCCAAAGCATGAAATATCAGTTTTTATTACATTTTTAATTTCGAATTCATCGTAAGTCTCAATGGTAAAAGGTTCAGAAATAATTTCACATTTATTACTGTCAATAAACTTTAGCGAATAAGTTCCAGGAGATAAACCATCTAAGTAAGATTCCCATCCTTCTGTGTTTTGACCTATTAAATCTCCGCCTTCCAGTCCAGTATCCGTATAATTATCATTACTATCAATTAAATATAAATTATATGGAGCAGTACCATCTTTTATTAAAAAATCAACTTTACCTTTTTGATTATTAACCTGTGGATCATAACAAGCATTAGTGACTTTTTTAATTTTGGTATTCAATATTGAAGGTTGTGTAATTTCAAAGATATCTTCACTCGTACAATTATTTGCTTCAGTTATTGTGAGTTTGTAAGTTCCAGACTCTAAATTTATGAAGTCTAAATTTGAATCTTTTATAACATTTCCAGTACTTAAGTCGCCATTAAAATCTAATACATATTTGTAATATTCTTGATTATTTTCATTAATAAAAGATTTGCCTCCGTTAACTTTAAAATATGTTTTATTCCCATCATTTGCAGGTACATTGTTTAGATCAACACAAGTTATGTTGTTGGTATCTGATCCCGACCATTCTACATTAGATGAAATATATATTTCTTTTTTTGTAACACATCCGTTAGAATTAGAATCGTTAGTAGAAGTATGATCTCTTTCGGTAATATTTAAAGTATAAAGTCCATCATCTAAGTTTTTAAAAGAATATTGAATATTTTCTTCCAAATTTAAATTTTCATTTTTATTAGGACCTGAAATATTTACTTTGTAAATTTCTTTTAAACCATCTAAAAAGAAATCCCCTCCGTTAAGAGTAACCTTTATCTCATTTTTAACATCAGAATCACAGGCAACAATATTTTCAGTTTCAACACTAATAGCTTTAGATGATCCTAAAACTTCCGCGCTTAGATCAATTGATGCGCAGTTGTTAGAATCTGTTACAGTAATATTATAAGTGCCTGCACCTTTTTTACTAAATGAAACGGTAGAAGATTTTTCTCCAACTGATCCATATGTGTACTCACCAATAGTCCAAGGTGCAGTTCCCCCGCTAATTTTAACTTGATATGATCCATCAGGACCACATTGAGAGTGCACTATGCTAGAGACTGAAGCTGTTAATTCTTTAGGTTCAATTAGTTCAAAACCTTTTGTTATTAGACAATTGTTTTGAGATATCTTAACAATGTAAGTTCCAGAATTAGAAAGATTTGCTATATCCTTAGAATTAGAAGTATATCCATTTGGGCCTGACCATAGGTATGTAAAGTTTCCTGACGAATCTCCTCCAGCAACAATTAAGTCAATACTTCCATCAGTTCCGTTAACGCACGAAATATTTGTGACTGCAATCCCTTCGTTTAAAACTTCAATTGGATAATCTCCGTCAATTTTAACTATAACTGGGCTAGTAACACATCCATTAGCATCAATAGCATAAAAAGTGTACTCATTTTTACTAAGATTTTCAAGAGTATATTCATCAGTGTTTGACGAGTCTCCTCTGTTTGAAGCTATTAATTCATCATCAAAATAATAATTATATGGAGCCGTCCCTCCGCCTACATTTACAGTAAACTGACCATCTAAAGAACCTGGGCATGTTTCAGAAATTATATTAGAAGTGGAATTAATTAAAAACTCATTTACTGAACTCACCAAAATTTCATTATCATATTGATACGAAACATTTTCAGAATCTATAACTTCAACTTTATAAGCCCCCGAAGATATATTTTCAAGAGAATTATCTTTTGGAGTTTGATCATCAATTGAAACAAATTCAGAATTAACTTTTTTAGTCCATTTGACTTCAAATGGAGCACCGTAGCCTCCCCTATAGCTAAAGTTAATTTTTCCATTGTTTCCCTCATAGCAAGTTGGGGAACTTGTAATAAATGAATTAAAAATAAACGCATTAGGAGATTTGATTTCGAAATTATTTTCAATAAAGCATTCATTTGCATCTGTTACTTTTAAATTATAAACACCTGGCTTTAGTTTAGAAATATTTTTTAATGAAGAAATGAAATTATCTGGTCCAGTCCAGCTGTAACTATAAGTTCCCTGATCACTTATGGTACCACCATTTACTTCAATCTCAATAGAACCATCATTCAAATTAAATTTTGAAACATTTTTTATTTCAGAATCTGAAATAGAAAGTTCGAACTCAGGTTCTGATATTATTGTTTGTACAGTTGATGAACAACCGTTAGTATCAATAATTTCAACTTTATAAACTCCACTGATTAGATTATCCTGAACTACTATTTTTTCGTCTATTCCATCAACGCTAATATTAGATTGAATCAATTCACTATTTAGTAGATATTTATAAGGTGCTTTTCCTCCAGAAATATTTATTTTAAATTTTCCAATATCGTCCCCTTTGCAATTTAAACTTATTACATCAGAAATTAAAAGTTGTATAGGTTCTTTAGGCTCTACAATAGTAATTTCTTTTACAGGAAATTCTTCATTATTAGAATCAGTAATTTTCAATTTATATAAGCCACTTTTTAAATTAATTATTTCTTTTTGGCTTGAAATGAGTTCGTCAGATTCATTATACCATGAAAAGTTAAACGGCTCACCGTTTCCACCAGAGGGAATTGAGGTGATTTTTCCTGTTTCTGAGCCAGTACACAAAACATTAACAACAGATAAGCCATAATTGAAATTGCTATCTTGTTCTACTAAAAATTCATTAAAAAAGTCACATCCATTTCCATCAGTAACTTTTAAACTATAATTTCCAGGAATTAAGTTTATTAAATTTTGGTCCTGTGAAGTGTATTCATTAGATCCAGTCCACTGGTAAGAGTATTCTTCATTTCCTCCTTCAATTTCAATTGTAATACTTCCGTCGTTATTTTTTGTGTTTTTGATTGCAAAGCTTTTTAAATTTAATTTATATTGAGGTTGTGTGATTTCAAAATTAGTTTGTTCAGATAAGCAACCGTTCGCATCAATTAATTGTAATGTGAAACTACCAACAGTCAAATCATTAATTGCATATATCTCATTTACTTTAAGTCCATTAGTAACAACTTTATCATTTAATAATAAAGTATAAGGGAAAACACCGCCTGATGGATTTATTTCTACTTTTCCATTATTATCCCCAAAGCAGTTTAAATTTATATTGGAAAAAGTGGTTTCTATTTTTAGCTTTTCTTTTGGACCGTTCGCAATAACTACAGGAGATACGTAAGAGTTTGAATCTTTATCACTAACACTAACCCTGTAATTTCCAGGAAATATTTTAGATAATAATTTTGGATTATTATCTAAATCTTCAAACTCAACCCATTGATTGTTTTTATTTAACTTTTCCCACAAAACACTGTATGGTGCGCCTGCTCCTCCAATTGGATCGATAGATATTTCAGTTGTTTCACCAAAGCATTTAGTTGTAGGTGGATTAACCATATTTAACTCAAAAGAAGGGTCTAGTATTGCAAAGTTTGCCGCATTTATTGAATAGAATATATTATCTGACGCTTTAACTCTTATTCTTGCATTAGATGACTTATTAAAGTCAGGAACAATTAATTTTTCTGATCCATCATTAGCAGAATTTTTTACAAGGTTATATGTAAATGTGTTACCTCCATCGTATGAAATATCAATATCTATAAATTCTGTGTTTGGAGCAGCTTGGTGATTCCATCTAATTTCAATTTCTTTATTTTGGTTTACTGACAATCCATTAGTGTTCTGACTTAAAACTCTAAAAGGCCCAAATTGTGATCTCACAAAATTTATAACAAAATCTTCTTGCATTACAGCACCTCCACCAGTTTTATTGTCTCTAGCTGTAAATGTAAAATTCATATTTCTAGACAAACGCGGTATAACTTCCAGCTCATTTTGGGTGGAGCCTGCCAATACAGTCTCAATATTTGGCAAATATCTTTCTTGATTTGTAACTGGAAATTTAGAAACAAAAGCCGGTCCAACTAAGCTTGTATTTATAGGTGGAGAAACTGTTTTTTCTCCATCAATTTGATCCCAGTTAAACAGCATCTGATTAGATTCTTCGTTGTCAGTAATCTCAAAATCATCACCTAATACTAGAGGAGTACCTGTTGGCACTGTATAGGTTAAGCCAGTTGGGGCGGTTACATAATACGGAACAGTGTTTGAGTATCCTTCAAAATCTTCTCCACAGTTTCGCAAAGCCATTGTACTAGTTATTTCTTTAATTGATTTTGCGTGATAATATAAATTCTCAGTTGCTCTTGGTCCATAACCCATAATAGTTACTCCAGCTCCAGTTTCTACTCTGTTTGTTCCAACTCCAACATTTGCATTAAAAGTGTGTGGCGCTCCAAGTTGATGACCAACTTCGTGAGCTAGAACGAAATGAAATGTAGTTCCATTAACACCTCCAGTTTGACCTCCACCTTTTAAAGAACCACATAACGCTCCAAGATATGCCACTCCTCCACCTCCCACATCCACAACGTGCCCAATATCAAAAGAATTATACCCAACTGTATTGTTTAATTTAGTCATATTTTCCCCTAGTTGAGTAAATTTTTCTCCAGCAGTAAACCCATCAAGATTAGTGTCAAAAACGATAAGTTTATCATTATCAGGAATTAATTCAAATAAAATAGAAAGATCTCTTCCAGAAATTGTATTCAGTGCTGAAACAGCAATATTTAATTCAGAAGTTATAAGTGCTTTTTTATTATCAATTCCTAAATCTTGAGCATCATATAAATTAATGTAATAGTTAGACCACTCCGCTGTTGGAGAAATAGCCATTCTAAACTTTACTAATTGGGGAGTTTTGCCAACAGGATCTAAATCACTAGTTGTTGTTGTTTTTTTTTTTAATGAATTTTCTGAATGATTTATAATATCATTTTCTAAATTTATTTTATCTAATTCATTTGTGGTATCAATTTCTTTAAAAATAAACTCGTTTTTATTTTTTGCATTTGAAAGGTGCAGCCTTTTATTTTCTTGAATTATTGTGATTGTTATAATTTCTCCAATGACATTTATAAAAACTTTGTCTTTAAGATTTTTTGAAGTTCCTCGATATAATTGAATATTAATTTTATTTTCATTTATGAATTTAGACTCTCTATTTAAATTAAATTCTTCAAAATTAAAATCATTAATTGGTAATTTGATTAGGGAGTTTATATCGTTTATTGTACTATTTAATTTTTTACTTATAGCATCTAAATTAGTTTTAAATATAATTTTATCATCCTCTGAACTCAAGCTTTCCCAAGATATTTCTTGAGAATATGCAGAGATTGTAATAAAAAATATAAAGAAAAATTTAAATATTTTTTTCATTCTTATACCAATTTACGTAAAAATAAAGTTCAATGTAATATTTATAAAATTAAATAGTTTGCACATTTTTTAAAACGCAGT
>Ga0209192_10002745_pt1 | contig 12355 bp, 18 predicted proteins | sample ArcticOcean_MG_C_11_FD_187433 | JGI IMG/M metagenome (GOLD analysis project Ga0209192, IMG submission 187433) | Marine microbial communities from western Arctic Ocean - ArcticOcean_MG_CB2_154 (SPAdes) (version 2) | ecosystem: Environmental > Aquatic > Marine > Oceanic | place: Arctic Ocean... | reverse complement strand
TACCTAGATGAAATAAAAAAATTCGTATAATATAAAATGAATGCAACAGCTCTGCGGAACGTGGGTATACTGTTTGTAGTTATTGGGATCCTCTCTCTCATGAACAAGGAGAGATACACTTCTGGACGCAATGATCATAGGTATGCGTTTGTGGATACGAACCCCTCCCGTCGCGTTTCTGGGTTCTTCGATAACTGTTCCCCTGAAAATATGGAAGACTGCTCGAGGAATAATCCCTACGAGGGTCTTCCCCTGCCCTAAGTCACTCAATTTTACTGAAAATTATACTATTTCATTAAAGTTGCATATAGATTTGGCTCACGTATTGAGTATGGATAATACACTTAGAAATCATGTCATTGCACAATTTTCAAACGTATTTGATCTCGATGAAAGTGATTCTCTGTGTTCAGATTTGGAAAAGTGTATAGTGAGACATTCCAAACAGACGATCGAGAAAGGAAACGGTGTTGCAGCGTGGGACAACCACAAGTTTACGAACATCTATAAGCATAAATTCTTAAATTTGAAGCGGGCTTTATCTTCTAATACAATTATCAGGAATAAAGTAAAAAATAGAGAAGTTTCCGTTGTTGAAGTTGTAGCTATGAGACCTGAACAACTTCAACCCGAAGGTGCATACGCAAAAGCAGTGGAGGACAATGTTCACAAGGAGATGTACAAGGAACATTTGATTCAACAAGCTCTCGAAAATCACGTTGGATTTTTTACATGCGCTAAATGTAAATCTATCAAAACCACCTATTTCCAACTACAGACTCGTTCAGCGGATGAACCAATGACCGTGTACGTGTCCTGTCTCAATTGTGGGAAAAGGTGGAAATGTTAAGCCAGTGGTCAGAGCCAGTCAAATCTGTCGGCATGTCACCGACAGAAAGGATAAAATTAAACGGTAGCTTCTTTTTCATACTAATTTTAGTTTCTGGACTTGTAAATCCCAAATTATCGTACATGATATTATATTCTTTCAACTGTTTTATTGTGTACTCAATAACCCATTCTATTCCTGCTCTTGCTGTTATGATGACTATTTTATAACCCTTCAACCTTGCCGAATATAACAGTTCTATGATGGGAATGTTAGGGCGCCCATCAGTGAAAATAAGCGTGTCATCTATATCGAACATGACCGCGTCATTGGGTTTGATAATACGATTCGATATATGATGAATACCTACCAACTTCAAGTTATTCATTAATGTTATTAAAGATTTAAATTCGTTTTAAGATACATATGTTCGTTGACATAGTATGTGATGATAACACAACACAGATAGCGAGAATTCAGAAAGAGGATGGTGATTCCTATACCGTAAACTTTTTAGATGAGCACACTACTGGTACATATCGTTTTTCCACTGAAGATGAAATAGTAACGAAGGATATGATTTCTGGATATTATGACGTGGATCGGTTAGAAGATACAGGGAATTTCATAAAGGTGCGAGAGGGGGAGTATACCTTTTACGACGAAGATGAAGACGAAGACTTTACATGCTCAGAATTGGATAGTTCAGAGAGTGATGGCAGTGTTTCATTGGTGGAAGAAGAAGATGAAATGTAAACCTAAGTGGGCTTAAAAAATGTATGATAGTAGAATGGAATACAAGGAGCCCAAGAAACGTGTGACTAAAAGTGACAAGAAGTTAAAGAATCAAGTATATTCACAAAAGCATATAAGAAATATACTTAAACAAATGGAAGCTAGTAAAGATAAGAAGAGAACCGATGGCTCCCTACACCCCCCCGAGTAGTCATTATTCTCAAATGGACGTCTCCGAGTATACCGAAGATCAAATATTTTCATTTATCGGTAGGACTGGAAAACGTTTTTACTGGCTTACCCACAAACTAGGGCTTGAATATTTGTGGTATGACAGGGAGAGGAAGGTTTTCGAGCTCTGGGGTCCCTATTATACACACACGAATCAACAATCAGCCCACGTGATCCGATGTGAATTAGAATATTTTATCACACCTAAGTTAGGAGGTGTGGATACAACAAACAATGAGTTTTTACAAGCGCCCACGAAAGCGTGAGAGGCCATCACCCACTGAAAGGGTGGATGCACCACCAGAAGGAAGTTTCTTGTATAAAATCCTGGTAAAAATGCCGACAGAACAATTTGTTAAACCGATACTACCCATATATAATATTAGAGATTACTTGAAGATGCTCGAAGCAAACAGTCGTTATTTGGGTATACCCTTCGTGGATCCCCAACTTCCGGTGTATGTTCCCCGTCAACCCCCTCCAAGGACGAAAGAACCTGTTCTAGATTATTTGGATAAAGTTTACGTGAACTTAAAAATCCTGAAGAATGGCATGATAAGAATTAAAATTGTCCCCAATTTTCTTATTCTTTACGAAAAATACTACAAGCACGCCAAAAGGCCACCTTTCAAGCTCACCACCCAGGCTTACAAAGCAGCGGGATTCAGTGACGCGTTTCTTGCACGTATAAACAGATCAGAAGAGAGAAAACTTCTGTTTGCCCAAAAGGTTCCCACAATTCTACAAAAGATATTTGACAAGGAACCTGTAAAAAAAATTAAACGAGCAGTTAAAAAAAAGGAGATAGTCGTCGAAGAGGTTCCCATCGATGAACCCGAACCTGAAGTTGAAAACGAGGAAGATCCGATCGTGGATGGCGCGATGGATGTTGAACCCGACCCAGAAGATGAAGAAGTTGGAGAAGAGGAATACATAACAGATGAAGATTAGAGGCCTAAGTGCACTATTATTTTAATACATATCAAGTTACCATGTTTATCACCAACGTTGTCGTCAACGATTACATTCTAGATCGCTCATTTTTCTCATCCTTTAAGGAAGCTGCAAAACACGCAGAGGAATTGTCGAAGGAGAAAATTTGGAAACTCCCCAACGATACAGTGTTTTTCGGTGACGTTGAAGTTAAGATATATAACCCCAACCTCCGTGTAGTCAGTAATCACCGAGATGAACATATTCATTCTTGCTGATACAAAAACATATGCTCCGGACGTTCGATTGGATCTTGATACCCTAGAGTTTTCAGGTATGGATCAACATCACTCGTTTCCATGTCGTGTATTTCCACCATTATAGCAGGTTTATACTTTGTAATGATATCAACCGCACCCCTCAAAACATTTATTTCGTGCCCCTCCACATCAAGTTTAATAAATGATGGAGTTCCAGAATACACATCATCCAACTTTTTACGCTCCACCGAAATTGAAACTGAACGTATTTTCTCGGGAATATCAAATCCACTGTTTCCATAGTTGATGACTTCCAATTGGGTAATCTCCGGGTCAGGTTTGGGAATGAAAATATCAGCTGTATCTGTCTCATCAGAGACAGCGTATGGGTAAATTGTCACTGGATGTTTTAGAGTATTTGCATTCACATTCTGTTCGGCTACTTCGTAATACAGTGGTTCCCACGAATGCACAGGCCCATATTCAGAGAAGATCAATGAATTATAACCTATGTTCGCACCAATGTCTAGGATATCAGTTCCCTCCTTGTAATGTTTCTCCAGGTCTTCCCTCATCCATCCATCCCATTCATACCCATTCGCCAATGTTGGGGTGATGTATCGATCATTCGATATGACAAAGAGATTATATTTTTTATTGTTAATGTTAATAAGTTTTAAATCCATATGAAAAAATAAGGACTGCTATCTTTAAATGCCGACGAACTTATTTTCTAAGCGCTGTGGCGATTAGTGGTGCAGCACTAACCGCACCTCGCACTACCTTACCTAACCTCACCCTTGTGCTGTCACCACGCTGCATGAGAACATCAGTCACGATAGTTGCCACTACTGGGAATAACTTGTCTAATACTTTAAACATATAATCGAGTATTTGTCTCGTTAATTTTGTCTGCTTTTCGTATGGTAAAATAGCAATAAGTGCCAATATAACCATCGACAAGTATTGCACAGATATACCGGCTACGGAACGACCATATACGTTAGTGGGGATAGTTGACAAGAAAGACTCATAAATAGATTGAGAATATGTTGGGGAGGCGGAGAAATAGCTAAAGAATTTAGTTATTCCAACTTGGATCCTAGAGTTCCATCGATCAGATGGAATAGTTCTTCCAATTGGTCGCAGTAAAGGGAGCTTCATAAACGTGTTGAGCGTATTATCCACCGCTCGGGGATTCTTACTAAGCAAATAAAAAACAGCGAATAAAGAACCCACTGTTTGTACAGCTTTTAGAATTTGACCTGACTGGACAAATTTTGCAATTGTCCGTGCAACCTTCTTGGATTCACTTTCTAGTTTCTTTACATCTACACTGGGAAACAGTCTCTTGGTTACAGCTATACGTTCTTTGATAAGCAACGTAGCGTTATTTTTTCGCATTGCTAGTGACACTTTCTTGTTGATGGGGAAGGATTTGTTGTTGGCGTTGAAGAACACATCACCATTGCGTTCTAAACGAGTTTTCAATAGCTTATTGATTTCTTTGTTGTAGTTTGTATCGATGATGGGTTTCGTATTCAAAACCTTCACCTGTGCTTCAGTGAGTGTGGGAACCTCGAATGTATTACTCGCATTGTAGAACTTGTTAGAGTTTTTTGGTGGAGACACTAGAGACTTTTCAGCTCTAATTCTAGCTCTTTGAACACGATTCTGAATCTGTTGAGCACGTGTCAATGTTGGTTTCTTTGTGGGTGTTTTCGTTGGTTTCTTTGTGGGTGTTTTTTCCACGTTAAGACGCCTCTGCATATTAGCGAGTGTTTCATTATTTGAATCACTTTTAGGTGAAGACATACTGTTTTGTTATATGTGTAGAAAAGATTTCACTGGGGTAAAAAAATGTTTTGTTATAATAAAATGAATAATAGAGAGTTTAATTCTTTCAGTAAAAATCTCAACACATATAAAAACTTTGTCCCTGCTACAACCCTAAAAACTTTATCAAACCGTGTAAAATCTGGTAACTTAGAACCGGGTAATGCCTTGGTCAAAGCATACAATAAAGCGAGTGTGATTTACGAAAAGAAGACCTACGATTTTTATGGTAGTTTGCTAAAATCATCTGGTGTAAAGTATGCGACCAACGGTGATTTTAGAAAGAGAGTCAGTAATGCCGTGAGCAAGCTTCCTAAACAACCACCGTGTATACCCTATGAAGGTGGTAAAAGTGGTAGAAGAAAATCAGGAGAAGCAATCGCTAGATGTGTTGGAAATTTATGTGTTAGAGGAGCCCAAGGAGTCGGTCGTACCGCAAAATCTGTAGTTGGTCGTCTCGTTGCAAAAAACACACGTGTCGAACAAACAAAAAACATACGTGTCGAAAAAATTAGATATCTTGTGAGAAACGGAGTTTTAAAGAATATAATAAACAAGAATAAGAACAATATGCGTTCTAAAATAAATAGTATGCCTGAAAGTAAGCTAAGATCTTTAGCTTTCAAAAAAGGTATAAGAATTCCAAGAGATATAAATACTATGTCTGACAACCAGCTAAATAGATTAGTGAAAGACAAACAATTAAACTTAGTAATCATGTGAGAACTGGAGTTTTGAAGAATCTCGTCCCGAACAGTAAGAACAATATGCGTTCTATAATGCCTGAAAACCAGTTAAGAAAATTAGCGAGAGCCAGACGAGTAAAAATTCCCAAAAATTTAAATAAGCCATAAATAAAATAGTACGTTATAATAAAATGAATAACAATACGAAGTCCATGGGGGGTGGATGTTTCAGTGGGATTTTCGGTAAACGTAAATGCACCATCAAGGGAAAGAGTCCCACACGTGTCGAACAAATTAGAAATCTTGTGAGAAACGGAGTTTTAAAGAATATAAATAACAAGAATAAGAACAATATGCGTTCTAAAATAAATAGTATGCCTGAAAGTAAGCTAAGATCTTTAGCTTACTCCAAAGGTATAAGAATTCGAAAAGATTTAAGTAAACCTAAGTCAGTGCAATAAATGTAAAAAATTGAACAAATATGATGTCCGCTAGATCCCGTGTCAGTGTGATTGCGCGTCACCTCAACACCATAGCCCTTACTGAGAATATTCTTTTTCCTGTTTTGAAAGTTGCCCCGGCGGAGGTTTCAGGATACACGATTCAGGTTGATGTTCATCATGATTATAGGATTATTGATTTTTTCACTCGGGATATGTGCCACAATGAAAAAACAGACGTCTATCTTAAACAGAAGAGGATGATGCGTGAAATGTATCCAGAATACATCATCACTGAAAAACACAATTAAAACCTAAGTGACTGAACTAATTTACAAAATTCATTCCAAATATGTTTGCTCTCAGATCCCCCCTCCCCCTTGTATCTCCTACATACAGAAAGCGCCCCATTCCCAAGGTATGTAAGAGTTATTATACTATTGATAAAAACAATAGCAAACCCCTCGATGAAGTAAAGACACACGATCTTTTACATATTTTAACTTTTCATAGACCGGATGTCGAACAAGGCGTGTATTCTATTCGTAAGCTGAACCACGAAGGATTACCTGAAGATAACATCTTGGCATTTACCATTTTTGAAGACGCACTTCGATTCAAGACTCTTTTGGATGCTGAAATGAATATATCCCCCTATGTTCAATTTGCATCTCGGTTTGAGCTTAATCACGCATGTACTGTTGGGGGATACAAGTGTCGTGTAGTCAACGAAGGCGCTCTCGTGACACCCCCAACCAAGACTTTGTCGGTGACAGATTGGGAAGCTCGTGAAGCTTTAATTAACGGCAATTGGTCGGTGAGAGAAAAGTAACATAAAGTTTTAGTTTGTTTATAAGATATGTCCTGTAATCAGTATATTGCGTTTGACTTTGAGACCTCTGGTCTCCCCAAGGGTCGCAAACCCCTGACCCTAGAGACACTCAGTCAATATGACACGTGTCGCGCAGTGTCCCTATCAGCTGCGCGTTTTTCTTCACGTGGGAGACTTATTGATACGTTTGACGCTATGATATATCCAGATGACTTTGATATCAGTCCTGGTTCTATCGCTATTCACGGTATTACACCGGATATGGCTAAGGCTAGAGGGCGTCCATTTCTCCAGGTTTTCACAGATTTTATGACTTTCATTGGATCCCGCACCCAAACCCTCGTCGCTCACAATGCGAAGTTTGACACGAGTGTTCTTCGTTCTGAGATGCTTCGTCATAACATTGATACTTCGCTAATCGATACGTTAAACTTTCGTTGCACCCTCGAGTTGTATAGGGAACGCTACCTCAAGCCCATCAGATTGGGGGTTCTTTACGAAGAAATCTTTGGTGAGCAGTTTGAGAATGCACACAATTCACTCGCAGACTGTATCGCGTGTGGTCGGGTCTATCCGTATGTCATTGGTCACACTAGGGAGCTAAAATCTATCGGTATTCCAAAAGTTATCATCGGTGCTTCTTCCGTAGCGAGTGCCATTGGTATCGGATTCAAGAAACAACCTGAATTGATTGAAGAACTTTGGAAGAAGTATAGCCCCCAAACTTTTGAGGGGAAGACTCGGGAGAATGCAGCTGTCGAGATTCTGATGTGTAATGCTTCCACCAAGAAGATTCTAGAAGATGTGGAAAACTTCAAATCCGAGAACAGCGCAGATGTTGCGCAGAAGATTCGCGCCGTATATCACCAGATTGAACATTCTCACTTGGCACCCCCAGATATGGTGCTCGCGAAGGATCACATCCGCAAGACGCTCTACACCAATCACGGAACACGAAACGAGTATAAGACTGCAAACGCGGACCATGCGACTCTCGTTGAGGATGAAACATTCTACACCCGCGACATTTGCACGATTGAGGGAACAGTATACCAGATTGTCGGCCGCATAGATAGGCTTCAAATGAACGAGGACGGTTCCCGAACCCTCGTGGAGATTAAGAATCGCGCGAAGTGTCTCTTCAATCGTGTGAGGGATTACGAGGAGGTGCAGTGCCAAGCGTATCTTCAAATGTTGGGTGACATCAAGTATTGTCGTCTAGTGGAACAGTTCAACGATGAGAGGAAGGGATACCTCATCGAGAAGGATGACGAGAAGTGGGAAACTACAGTGGTCCCCAAGCTCCGGAATTTCTGTGAGATTTTCCACAGCCTTCTTTCTGAGGGTGTGTGAATAGTTTTAAATTTTAATGAAAGTCCCAACGTATTTCGATAAAATAATGTAAATGATAACCTAAGTGGACTACGTTTTAATAGAAAATCAAGAACAAGATGGATGCTCAAATCGATCAAATCCTTGATGAAATCAGAACACTGAAGAATACGATCATCGAGCTCAAGTCCCAAATTGATGACAGACCCCACAAAACCTATGTTAAGAAAAGGAAGATTGATAAGATTCGCTGTAAAGGAATAACGGGTAGGGGGACCCCCTGTCAAAATGGTGCGGTCGAGGGTGTCGATCACTGTAGAATGCATGGTGAACGACCAGTGAAGCCCGAAAAGCCCAAGAAGGTTCCACGGAAGGCCCTAAAGATGAAGAAGATCCAACCCGAGCATACCCACCCCATAGGAGTGGCACCCACTGGGCCCTGCCCCCTCTGTCAGACCCACGGGGATGTCTTGGACCCCAACCTAGTCTCGATGGGTCTAGTTGGGGACCCCACCCTACTGGCTAGGGTCTTGGAACAGTATGAGGCCTCCCTAGACCCCCAAGTCTTATGACACGTGGATTGTTATACAGTTTTTTAAAAAGTAGTAAGTAAATAGTATGCCTTCACTTTCCGTACCTTCACTTTCCGTACATGACGACTACATGACACCCCCCTACGCGTGGGAGAACATCGCCCAGTTCCTTCCTAAAGATAAGATATGCTACGAACCCTTCTATGGAGATGGTAAGTCAGGTGAGATCCTGAGAGGGTTGGGGCTTCAAGTTATCCACGAAGACACAGATTTCTTCACCAACACATACGACTTCGACTACATATGCACGAACCCACCGTTTTCACGAAGCAAAGAAGTCTTCACCAAACTAAAAGAGATGGGAAAACCTTTCGTCGTCATCAGCCCTTGTGATAAGATCAGTACTCAATACTTCACAGACCTATTCGCAGGAGAGATCCAACTCATCACGCCTTCGTACCAGAAACGAATAAACTTCGAGAAGTTAGTGGATGGTAAACCGGTCGCGCAACACAGGAACAAGTGTCCCTTCGGTTGTTTTTACTACTGCTGGAAAATGAATCTACCCACAGACCTAGTGTGGCTCACTTAGAAGATATACTTTTACTTTTGGGGGCCCTCCTCATAGGGTCTCAGTACCTTTTTTTATTTTATTTTATTTTTTGAAATACTTTTGGTTTACTATCCTTTTCTAAAGTGTTTCGATTTTAAAAAAGTTTTTATTTCGAGGTCATAGGTACCAAAACCATGGTCAAATCGAAATCTGTTTTACTTAAAGAACATATGAAATTAGCAACGAGTGTATTACAGTAGTCGGGGTCATAGGGTCTCAGTACCTTTTTTTATTTTATTTTATTTTTTCAAATACTTTTTGTTTACAAATGAATTCTAAAGTGTTTCGATTTTAAAAAAGTTTTTATTTCGAGGTCATAGGTACCAAATACCCACTCGATTCGAAATCTGTTTTACTTAAAGAACATCTGAAATTAGCAACGAGTGTATTACAGTAGTCGGGGTCATAGGGTCTAAGTACTTCTTTTATTTTATTTTATTTTTTCAAATACTTTTGGTTTACTATCTTTTTCTAAAGTGTTTCGATTTTAAAAAAGTTTTTATTTCGAGGTCTTGGGTACAAAAAACTATGGTCAAATCGAAATTGTCTATTTTTTTAGATATTCACGAGATATTTCATTAAAATCTAGAGTTCTAAAAAGTCCTCGAAGGTATTGACCTCCCCAAAATCGATACATTCCTGAAACTTGTGGAGTTCTGGGGGGAGGTCATCTAGGGTCAAACAGCTCTCGATGAATGCATTGGCAATTGACATATCCTTATCATCGAAGTACTTCAAAAGTTCTGCGAGGGTTTGGTCTTCGATTGTCTCGATTGCGTCACAAAACATACCATCGGAGAAGGATGACCCAACTAGCATGTTGTCTTTGATGTATTTTTCTAGGCCATCGTCCGGTAAGGTGTAGATTTCATCAGCCAACATCGAGCAATTCACGAGGGTGCTGAGACCACCCGCGATGTGTTGGAGGAACTCCTTCTTTTGCGGGGTAATTGACATGTTATGTTGGGTTTGAAAATCACGGAGCTTCGGGTCACTTAGGTGGAAAAAAAGCTACAATTGGGTCTAAAAGATGGGGGTCGCTACGCTCCAGTTTTGGGCCGAATCCCCACCCCATAACCCAAAAAGTCATTCAATGGACTTGGGTTGTTTAGGTTATGGGTCTTTAGGGTTTGGGGGGGAGTCAAATCGATGGGGGTGCCCAGAACTACTTGATCTTTTGTATGTGATCGAAACAGTTGAAGTGTTTACCAGGGGTGTGAATGAAGAACGGCATGCTGTTCAAATATGTATCAATGATTTTGTTGTCTTTTGTTAATTTGTAGTAGCACCCAGTATCATTTTTCGCATTTCCCTTGTTGTGTGTATCCCAAACATGACTGTTTGAAAAGAACTCTCGATTGTAGTCTAAATGAAACATATTTGGGTGATGATAGAATATTTCTGACATGATCACTTGATCGTCTTCTTTTTCGTGTATGGCCATATACGTGTAAATTTGATCAATGTTTTTCACTTTACCAGCATAGATTCCAGCATTCAGATGTATGCTTTGTTTATGCTCAACAGTGTGCCTGATCATCTTTTTATCCGCTCTCGACTTGAACATATTCTTCCACTGTGTCTCAAAAGAATGCTCAGCCGTCTTATCATCGAAGCTTCGATGTATAACATCTCCTGTATTTGTTCTGTATTGTCCTGGACCGAAAGCCATGCTGACACAGCAACCGATTTCTGTCGAGACAAGCACTCTGGACTCGGAATCGACCAACTCCTCAAATTTTCGAATGAATTGATCGCTATCATGATTGACAGAGATGACGTCCCTCGCATCACACACGATTATCAATTTATCACCTGGTAACTGTTTTATGTATTCATGAATTCTCTGTATTTTTTTACCAAATGCAATCCATTTTTTGTCTGTCAAAATTTTATATTGATATCCATTTTTAAGAAGAGATTTTTTCAATACATTCAAATTCGCATGATCGAGATCCGTCTCGTACATAATCACAAGAGGCTTATTTAAGTCACATACGATACTATTAAAATACATCCGAGTGATCATGACGACAACGAGAATAAGAATAAGAGACAGTGTAATCAATTTCAAGGTGTTTCTCATGGTATTACAATATACGTTTATTTTTTTCCAGAAATCTTCATGTAAATCAGTAAGTACAAATTTCCACTTCAGGATCATTTTGGATTTCTTCTTCGGCCGTAGGTTGAGCAGTCATTTCAGGATCATTTTGGACTTCTTCTTCAGTCATAACCCTGACTTCACCATCACAGGTGAAACTTAAACGGCCGCGGGTCCAACCTCGACGCCTCATATGTCGTCCCACTTTCTCATCTCGAAGGTTCTTGAGCCATAATTCATACACCCTCAATTGTGTTTCAATTGCCCATGTCCCAAAACGGGGTTCCTCCGTTTTGGTCCTTTCGAACTTGCTAATCCTATCTTCAAGTAAACATATTCCATTGTCGAGTTCGTCGTCACTGGCTTCTTCGGGATATTCAACCCACCCTTCGACCTGTTCCAAGAGATCGGCTTCATACAACTCCTGGGCTTCCAACTCCTCGGCTTCCAACTCCTGGGCTTCTTCACGTTCTTCGGCCCAAAGAAGATCTTCAATTCGCGCTCTTTGTTCAGCTGGACAGTGAGCCAGAGTTTGCTGTTCATACAACTTTTCTAGTAGTTCACATTCACCATCAGTTGGTGCAGTTACTTTGGACATTTTGGGGAGTTATAACTCAAAGAAAATGGACAGGTTATGGGTAGAAAGAAAATCACAGCGCTTCGCTTGTGCGGGGAGGAATGACGACTGATAGAAATTTTTGGTCAATAAATGAAATTATTTCGAAGCTCCCAAAAGGGGTTTAATTGTAAAACATGGGTAGAAATTTCGATGGGGTCTAAAAGTGGGGGTCGCTACGCTCCAGTTTTGGGCCGAATTCTGGGCCCATAACCCAAAAAGTCATTCGATGGACTTGGGCTGTTTAGGTTATGGGTTGTTTGGCTTACGTAACTTGGACACTGGGGAGAGTCGACGGTTCGAACTTGGACACTGGGGAGAGTCGACGGTTCGAACTTGGACACTGGGGAGAGTCGAGGGTTCGAACTTGGACAC
>Ga0209192_10002739_pt1 | contig 12383 bp, 16 predicted proteins | sample ArcticOcean_MG_C_11_FD_187433 | JGI IMG/M metagenome (GOLD analysis project Ga0209192, IMG submission 187433) | Marine microbial communities from western Arctic Ocean - ArcticOcean_MG_CB2_154 (SPAdes) (version 2) | ecosystem: Environmental > Aquatic > Marine > Oceanic | place: Arctic Ocean... | reverse complement strand
GCTGGATAACTCAGATCCTAATGAACCGGATTTTTTTTATATACCGTTGATATTCCTTGAGAGCTTCAATGCTCCCGCGGCAGTCCTACAAATAGGAAACTATAGGATCAAGATGCCTCTAGATTGGAAAATGCTGATAGGAGAGGCAGGACAGTCAGAGATGCACGTGTTACCTATAACAAGTTTAAACGATAGAGGGTTTGATGCATTTACGTTCAATCCACTATCTAGCCCTAAGCCAGATTTTTACCCCATAGATGTTGTAGATATCTACACAGAAGTGAAATGGTACTTCCCAAAGATCAAGTCCGGACAGATGTTAGCTGTGCCGTTGAGCAACGGACCAAAACCAATATGTGCTTACTTCGTTAAGGACATCTCTAGGCAGTGTGAACAGGTGGATTATGGCTCAGTCTGGTAGGAAAACAATCAAGATAGATGCACCAATATTGGTAACAGGTGACGGTACCCCGGTATGGATGGATCGCGGAGAATGGGCGAACGACTTCTTTAATTGGTTGTCTGATGTGAAACTAAACAAAAAAATTTCAGGATTACAACACCTCAACAGTAAGATAAAATTAACATTCGTAACACCAAAAGATTGCACAATTTTTGGATTAAAATATGCCAGCAGAAAAAAATAGAAAATTCTTTGATCTAAGGAACGGGCTTAGGGCAGTTGACTTCAGGAACAAGGATTACTTTGATAGGATAGATGACAAAGAGAAATCCTTGTACTCACCATACATGCTGATGAGATACGTCTCTAATGTATCATCGAAAGATACTTTCTATGTGGAACATTATGTGGAGATGGTCAACGAGTGTGTGAACAAGCACTGCTTCACTTTAGGCAAACACAAGAAACTGTTATGGATATTGACTGCTATGTGCGGAGCGGAAACACAACAATTCCATCCATGGTTAAAACCCATGAAGCGTGTAGCGAACAAATCTTTAAAAAAATTAATGCAGATCTATCCTAACTGGAAAGAGACAGACCTAGAAACACTAGACAAAGTGATCACAGATAGAGAACTTGAGGAACTGATGGAGGCGCATGGCATCGAATCTAAATAAATGTACATACTGCGACAAGACATTTGCAAAAGAAAGAACACTGCAGGTCCACCTTTGTGAACCAAAACGAAGGCACCTACAAAGAGATGAGAAGTGGGTGGTCAACGCTTTTATGGTGTTCCAGAGATTCTACCAGATACATCAGCACAATTCAAAACCTAGGACATACGACGACTTCGTTGACAGTGCATACTACAATGCATTTGTAAAATTTGGTCGTTTCATCATGCATATAAATCCATTATACCCAGACAAGTATATAGACTATGTATTGCACTCAAAGATCAAACTGGATCACTGGGCTAGAGATGATCTGTACGAAGCATATCTGATAGAGGCCTTAAAGTCAGAACCTGTCGAGGCCGCACTACAAAGGAGCATAGCCACAATGATGGACTGGGCCACAGAACAAAATGCACAATGGCCTGACTACTTCAGATTAGTTAACACTAACAGGGCAGTGCAACACATACAGCAAGGAAAAATAAGTCCATGGTTGTTGTTAGGTTGTAGTGCAGGGAAAAGGATGTTAAAATCATTTAACGACGAACAATTACAAATGATAGAAAGATTCATAAACCCAAGTTTCTGGCCAAGCAAGTTGAAAAGCTACCCAGCAGATCAAATGTTGGTACAAGACACAGCAAGGGAGGCCAAGATTGTCTAAGATAGAGGTAGATCAATCGGATGAATTAGATTTCGTTGATGGTGATAGTTGTGTAATCATAAGCAAGAACGGAGAGATAAGAAAGATCATAGTACCAAAGATGGACACGGCAATGATAAACAGTTCAGGATACAGAGCGTTGCTCGACGTGATAGATCTATTACAACCTGGATCCAGGGAAGAGTTCATCAAACGCAACGAGAAAGACAAAGGGAGTGTACACTAATGCCTGACGTAGACATAGATTTCTTTGACCGAGACGGAACATTAAAACTGTTCAAGCACACACCGGCTACAATAATCAAAGGTGACAAGACCGAGAAGCACAAGTCGGGAGTGTATTTCCATGCAGTTCCGGAACACCCGGTTACAGGGCATTCATCATTAGATTACAAGGAGGCAGAGGACAGGGGTTACTTCAAGATAGATTGCCTCAATGTAAACATATACAAAGAAGTAAAATCAGAACAAGAGCTTGTTGAATTAATGATACAGGAACCAGACTGGGACATGCTGAAAGATCCAAAAACAGTTGAGAACCTCTTCCACCTGAACGGTCATTACAACATAGTGTCCAAACTGGAACCAAAGACCATAGAGCAACTAGCGGCCGTACTGGCAATCATACGTCCTGCCAAGCGACAGTTGATGTATAAAGAATGGGTAGACATAATGAAAGATGTGTGGATCAAACCAACCGATGGGTCGTACTTCTTCAAGAAGTCACATGCAGTGGCTTATGCACAGGCCATAGTGGTTCAGATGAATTTGATAAGCAGAGCTAAATATAGCTTTAGTGCAACACAAGATTAAAAAACTCGCTAAAAAACTTCCTAAAAAACGTAAGACATCCAACCCATACAGAAGATCAGAACTTGATTGTTATCAGCCTAATAATCCTTTGACGAAATATGTTGAAAGAGTATGTGGGGTTAATTGTACAGATCCTGATAAAGTTTAAACAGGTCTTCTTACTAATTGGATAGTTCTTCTCTTTACCCGTTTCTTTGAAATCTCAGAAAGTTTTACAGTTGGGCCATGCACTATCTCTACATCCTTGACATTCAATGTGATCAGTGTTGTACGGAAGTATCGGAAATCTCCCTTGAGGAATATGTTTATTGGTAATTTACGATTGGATTCGTGCCACCAAATCTCCCCACACTTCAAGAAATGCATCTTGTCTTTTGGCATCATCAGCCTGCCGTAATCGTAGAAGCTGATCACGTTTACATCCTCATTCTGCACTATACCCACGTATTCCAGCTCTCCCTTTCGTATTAAGCTCAAAAATGGGAACTTGTCTTTTAACGTGTTAAAAATTTCATTCATAATCTATCTATAAATACTGTTAAATATGTATTATGCAAACAGTACAAAGGTATTTAATAAACAACTTGGTAATCGCCTACATAAGTGGTTATCACGGCAGAGGAACAAAAGTGTACGATAGACGGTTAACACTACACAGGGGAGTATCAAATCCCATCACATTCACGTTCAAGAACGAGGATCAGAAGGCACAGGATATCACAGCGAAAACTTACGAATTAAATGTTATTGACACCGAAAGTAAAAAATCAGTTATCACAAAAACATTAACAATACTAGATGACGGTTCCACAGTCAGCACAAAGGGTGATGCTAGTACTACAATAACTGAAGGAGATCTACTGCCCTTAGATAGCAAGTTTTACAACTTTGCAGTTCGTGAGGTCAAAGCAGATGGTAGCAGAGAAGTCACATACGCAGACACTGGATATTCAGCCGCTGGAACAATAGAATTACTAGATGGTGCATACCCAGAATTTACGGCAAGCACATCCATAACAAACTTCACAGTAACCACAGACGCCAAGTCATTGGCAAAATTATCAAGCACAATAGATGCTAGACCTGGGATCAACAATAACAAAGCATTACATAGTATTGCAGTGTACACAAAAGATTTCACAGGAACAGTTAAAGTGCAAGGTACAATGGTATCAAATCCGTCAGCACCAACTGATTACTTTGATATTACCATGGACAACGAAGCAAGTGCAACAAACACATTTTCCAGTTCAACTGGCGTTACCAATTTCAACTTCACAGGTGTCTACCACAACGTGAGATTCACGTGGGGCAATGATCCAGATAACACCGGTATAGTTGACAAAATCCTATATAGACAGTAAAATATAGTTAATGAATGTTATACAGAATACAGTTCTGACTTCTCTGCCTGCGGGTCGAAAGAAAACACCCAGTGGTTGGATAAGTTTCAATGCACCTTGTTGTGTACACAACGGAGAGTCAGCTGACAAGAAGAAGCGTGGTGGCATAATGACCAGTGCCGATGGAACCATATCTTTCCATTGTTTCAACTGTGGATTCAAAGCAAACTATGTGACAGGGCGTAAGCTCAATCAGAAGATGCGGACGTTCATGAGTTACATTGGAATAGCCGACGACACCATAAGGAAGATGGCCATAGAGGCCATGCGTGAAGAGGAAGGTGATGTGAAATATGAGAAGAAGAAATTTGTCACATTCAACAAAAGAGAATTACCCAAAGGTGCAAGGAAGCTAGAAATTTGGCTAGAGAAGATGTTAGGCAATCTTTTGTCAGCTGATGAGACATCCTCTATTGATAATTTATTAAAGTACCTGGAAGCAAGAGGGATAGGTGCTGACTGGTATGACTTTATGTATTCCACAAACAAGAGTTGGGACGTTGACAAAAGATTACTAATACCGTTCTACTGGCGTGGAGACATAGTAGGCTTCTCAGGCAGGATGTTTGAGCAATCCACCAAAGTCAAATACTACACAGATGTACAACCTGGTTATGTGTTCAACATGGACGCACAAGATTGGTCAAGGAAGTTTGTACTGGTAACAGAAGGACCGTTTGATGCAATTACCGTTTCTGGTGTGAGCATACTAGGGTCTGAGATAAATGATACACAGCGAGAGCTGATAGAAGGGCTAGGTAGACAGATAATCGTAGTACCAGACAGAGATGCACCAGGAGAGAAACTGATTAACCAAGCAACAGAATTTGGATGGAGCGTTGCATTTCCACAATGGGAAGACGGAGTTGACGATGTGGCCGATGCTGTGTTAAAATATGGAAGACTGTTTACTATACAATCAATATTAAAAACAACAGAACGAAGTAAACTGAAGATAGATTTAAAGAGAAAAATGTATGGCTGATTACAATAACAACGAACCGGAACACCAGGCTAAGAATTATTCATTCGATGTACAGAAATTGTATATTGAAATGTTGTTGGCAGATGCCGAATCATTTGCTAGGGCACAGAATATATTCAAACCCGAAGCGTTTGATCGTAAGTTGCAACCTATCGCAAAGTTTGTCAAAGACTACATGGACGAATACAAAGTGATGCCGGAAGTAGAACAGATAAATGCATCACACGAGATCCAATTAAAACAAGCAAAGGATTTAGACCCGGCACACTTCAACTGGCTGTTAGACGAATTTGAAACATTTGCTAGACACAAAGCACTCGAAAGTGCAATACTTTCATCTGCTGATCTTCTAGAGAAAGGTGACTACGGTCCGGTCGAGGACATGGTCAAGGAAGCTGTCAGCGTTGGACTCACAAGAGATTTGGGTACAGATTACTTTGATGATCCAAAAGGTAGACTACAAGCATTGAAGGATAACAACGGACAGATCAGCACAGGATGGGCCAACCTGGATAAGAAACTGTTTGGTGGATTCAACAGGGGCGAATTGAACATCTTCGCAGGTGGTTCAGGTGCAGGTAAGAGTTTGTTCTTGCAGAATCTTGCAGTCAACTGGGCAACAGCCGGATTGAATGTTTGTTACATCTCTTTTGAATTGTCAGAGGCACTAACGGCAATGAGACTGGACGCCATGATGACCAATATTCCAACCAGGTCTGTGATGAAACAACTCGATGATGTTGAAATAAAAGTCAAGATGTTGAAGAAAAAATCAGGTAACCTACAGATCAAATACTTGCCGAGTGGTAGTAACGTGCTTGACATTAGGACATATCTCAAGGAACTAGAACTTAAATCAAAGAAGAAAATAGACTGTATACTGATTGACTACTTGGATCTGATGATGCCAAAGAGCAAAAGGATATCACCGGCAGACTTGTTCATCAAAGACAAGTATGTGTCAGAGGAATTGAGGAATTTAGTTGTTGAGAAACAATGTGTGTTGGCAACTGCATCACAGTTGAACAGGGCATCGGTTGAAGAGATAGAGTTTGATCACAGTCACATCTCAGGAGGATTGTCTAAGATACAGACAGCAGATAACGTGATAGGTATATTCACATCGAGGGCAATGAAGGAACGTGGAAGATACCAGATACAGTTCATGAAGACCAGATCAAGTTCTGGGGTTGGACAAAAAGTTGACTTAGAATTTAATGTTGATAGTTTAAGAATCAGCAGTCTTGATGAGGAAGAATCACAGAGCTATAACCAGCAGGGCAAGAACAAGATATACGACTCACTGAAGCAAACATCAAAAGTGTCATCAAATGACACAACAAAAGATGCTAGACCAAGTATGCCGGATCCTCGTAAGGGAGATAACCTCGGAGCGAAGGTCAAAGCAAATGTCGAGGGTGGTAAACTGAGACAACTATTAAACGAATTGCATTCAGACGAAGAACAGTAATTACACGTGAGCAAGGCTATAAAAACAGTCAAGAGCAAAGGCCAACTAAAGAGACTGTTAGTGAATACCTCAGGTACAGGTAGAGAACTACTAGAGCAGTGGATAGCACTTGATCCTATATACGTTGGAGAACCTACATCCGCCGACTACAAACAAAGCATACACAAGCATCTCATAGAATCAGCAAAGCAGATCAGAATCCCAGGTCACTGGTGCGAATTTGGAGTAAGGGAAGGCCGGAGCCTAAAGTGGCTTATTAACCAATACCCCGATCAGGTAATACACGCATTTGATTCGTGGGAAGGTTTACCCGAAGAGTGGAATCACGGAACCGGCACAGTGGAAGACATGAGTTGCGATCCGCCGGAGGTACCTGATCACATACAGTTGCACAAGGGATGGTTCAAAGACACACTACCGGATTGGAAAATAAACAACCCCGGACCTATCAGTTTCCTTCACATGGATGCCGACATATATTCCTCAACCAAAGAAGTGCTAGGTTCGTTGGATGGTCAAATTGCACCGGGGACAGTTATCACGTTTGATGAATTTTGCAATTTTAGATTGTCCGGCAAGATGAGCAAGTGGCAAGATCAAGAGTTCTTAGCGTTAGTAGAATGGTTGGATGAGTTTGACAGGGAGATCAAACCATTAAATCGAAACTGGGCATACCAGGCCAGTTGTGTTGTGATTAAGTAGTATTACTTGCACAACTTGTTAGTCTTTACGAACTCATGTAACAGGTCTGCCCACATGTGATGTCCTTGCTCATTAGGATGTCCGTCATTGGCTGATTTTACCCAACCGTTCTTGGCTACAAATTCAAAGTGACTCTGTGTGTAGTCCTTGTTGTTAACACTTACTTTATGGTCTGACGACGATCTATTGTTCAACTGCATCTGTACATTTTCCTTTGCGTACTCACTGTTATCAAAATTGTAGAAGTGTTTTCTGTCTATCTGATCCTTGAGTAATTTTAAATCCTTCCTGAGTTTGCCGTTTACTTCGTTCTCGGGTAAATCATTTGTTAGTGCATGATAAAACACGTATGGTATGTTGTGATACTTTAAAAAATACTGTAGGGATAGAATATTGGTGTAAAGTTTTACAGCACTAGCCAACTCAATATCGAAGTCTTTGTCTCGCATGAAGAAGTCATGATGAGGCAACTGCCAAGTACCCCACTGGTAATCAAATTTAAGTAGTTCGCCTTTGATGCCTCCTTGCTTCTCTACTGGGGTCTTCGCACTGCTGACGTAGTCCCACCTGTATCCTGTTGACCAACCTATGCTGACAAAGGTGTCTTTTATCTTGTCTGGATTTTTAAAGAACCAATGCATAGTGGTGTTGACAATACGATCATTGCCCCTACCACCCTTGGCAAGGTTTATTGTTGGTTGTTCTATTTCCAGATGTTGTCCTAATTGTTGATGACAACTGCCATACACTTTTTTTGTACTGAAACTACAACCGTTGCTTAAATGATATTTCATATGCTCTTACTCACATGTTCCCAACACTCACCTGATTCAAATTCTTCTATGCTCCACTGACAGTGTGCGATCTTGTTTGTCCATGCTAACTTATCTCCCTTGAAAGGATCTTCCACATCACTTATTGCTTTACTGCTCACATCATAAACCATGCTACCGGAGTTACAGGCTATGCTAGGCGTTCCGGTTAGTACTGCATCTATACCTGTGCCGGAGGTGTATGTGACCACACACCAACTTTCTTTGAGCTGTTGTTGTATAGGACTCCATTGATTTTGTTCTAGATCACTTTCTTGCCATGTAACATTTTTTACTTTTAGTAATTGTTCCTTGAGAATGGTGTGCTGTACTCTTTTCCTATACAGAGGATGTGGTCTAATTATTATTTCTCTATCCGTGTGTTGTCTAAGTTCCTTTACTGTCTGAGCTGTCCACTCGAACACATCAATGCCACGCAGACTGGCGTCTCCTACTTTTTGCATACAGAGTAATATGTAGTTGCCGTTGTCTTTCCATTTGATCAAGGGGTCGTACCCGTTTCTCTCAAATACCTTAGTGGCCCTGTCCTCCTTTATGTGTTCAAAACCCCATTCGGCCTGGTCCCAAAGGAAACCATTCACACCCACACGGAACTCTTTATGATAAGCAGTATCTATTGGTCTTCCTACTAGTTGCGTTTCCAATTGAATGTACGGCATGCCGCTTTCGATTATTACACCTTTGCCTTTGTGTGCCAGACGTCCACGTTTGGGTTTGTAGCTACCAAATATGACAGCACAGTCATAATCCGTGTGTTGTGAACTGTCAACTATGTCCGCTTGACCATCTATTCCTTTTGCAAAGGATTCCAATATTTTTTTATAGTAAGGGTTTGATGCTGAATCTGATATTACTGCAACTTTCATGCAGATATTTAAGTCGTAAAAAAAGGGCGATACAATTAAGTGCCGCCCTTCTTAATTAATAAACTAGAATGTTAACTTGATTCCAGCTGACATACCTGATATATCTTTGTTACCTGCAGTTTTGTCTTGTGCTTCGTAACCTGCATATAGAGAGAAGCTATCCGTGATAGACTTCGTAGCCCCTACTGTAGTGTACGCTGTACCATCTTTGATCTCGCCGTATCCTAGAGCAACTGTAGTATCACCGATAACGTGAGTCACGGCTACTTCATTTGCTTTTGTTTCTACGTTTGCGGCAGTTTCTTTGATAGTGTGGTTAAACGCAACAGTCGTCTCTTCAGACAGATCGTAAGTTGCACCTAGACCCCTGTGGTCAACATTGTTAACTTTGTCATCTGACATACCCGCAACAAGCGTTAGGCTTCCCATATCAAATGATACAGTTGACTCTAAAACGTCTGCTCCTGATTTGCCTGTTGAACCATCTACTTTAGCCAGTGAGTCAAAAGTAAGACCACCAATCTCAGTAGAGTAAACTACAGTGTGACTGTCTCTAGAGAAAAGTTTCTGTACAGCTTTGTTTCCGTATTCTGGGAACACGTCTGTTGTTGCAGTTACTTTCTTGAAGACAGAGTTCTGTCTACCAGCTGACACTTTACCTAATGGTCCCATGTCAAGACCTGCATAAGCAAGTTTTGAATCGAATGGGTTAGATCCCGTGTCGTCTGTGTCCACACCAAGTTCTATTTTAGCGAAACCTGATATCCCGTCAACTAGTTCTTCACTGATGTCAACACCAATGCTAGAACCGTTGTCTTCGGCCTTCAGCACTGATTTTCCATTAGCGTCCTCGTCATTCCCCATTCTATAGTTCAGGGAACCGTAAGCGTTAATCTCAGCCGCTTCGGCTGGTGCTGGTTTAAACAGTGACCATGCTACGATCGCCACTACTATCGCTACACATACTGCGATTTTCTTCTTATTGTTCTTCATCATATCTTTATTTTTTCCTTTTGGTTATGATTTAGATTGATAATGCGAACACTGGCCGGTGCTCGCTTCGGATTGTAGCACTATTTATCCAGTGAATGCAACCTTTGAGTTAACTTATGTGCGTAGATAATTTACCATATTATTTTAGGAGCATGTCCGTCGTACAATAATTACGTGTATGATAATCAAACTTGGAATTGCAGAACACAATAACACAGAGATTGTGGAAGTGGATGGCATCCAATTGGTTGCCGGCAAAGGTGTAGTAGGAGACAGACATTCCAGAGACTTCAATGATCCTTTCTGTCACCTCACCATAATTGAGAGTGAAAGCATAGACGAGTACAATCAGAAATACGGACTTGATATCCCATACATAGACTTCAGGCGCAACATTGTAACTAGGGGCATCAAGTTGAACGAGCTCGTGGGGAAGAGGATAGAAATTGGACACGTGCAACTGGAAGTGATCGATATGTGCAGGCCTTGCCGACACCTCGCAGAAAAATTGCACAGAGACGACATTATAAAGGAATTTTTACGCAAGGGCGGGATCAGGTGTGAGATACTAACCGACGGGGCAATCTTAGTGGGAGACCAGATAAGATGATAAACCACAGACTGTTCGACCACTACGGTATAGACACTACCAAGGACCTGCAGATGCGGGAGAGTTGTGCCAGGCCATTTGACACTATACTGATCGACAAGACCGGTTCCTGCTTCGCCTGTGAGTGCACCGCTTGGTTGCCACAGAGCATAGGTAACCTGCAGGTGCGTGGACTATCGAACATAATAGGTTCCCTCATGCACCGGGAGTTGCAGACCAGCATTCAAGACGGCTCCTACAGATACTGTAATCAGGCACAGTGTTCTTATCTCAAGAAAGGAAGATTTTATGAGCAGACACAAACAGAGATCAAGCACATAAGGTTGGCCATAGATGACAGTTGCAATCTTAAGTGTCCTAGTTGTAGGAAGGGCATGATATTCCACAAGCAGGGAGCTCAGTTCGACCTAGGCATAAAGTTAGCGGACAGGGTCAATGAATGGTTGCATGGACACGAGAGAAACATACAGGTACACATTGGTTCTGATGGTGATCCTTTTGCCTCACATGTATATAGACACTTTATGGAAAAGACACCCAAACGGGAAAACATAAAGTACTCCATACTGACCAACGGGCTGATGTTCAAAGAGTTCCACACCAAGGTGCCAACAATCATGAACAACCTGCAAGAGCTTGGTGTCAGCATCGACGGTGCCAGCAAGGACACGTATGAGAAACTGAGACTGGGTGGTAAGTGGGAAAAGATAATCGAAGGGATGGAATGCATGGCCGAACAGAAACAGAAGAACAATTTTAAATTCACTATGCACATGGTTGTACAAAAAGATAACTGGCATGAGCTAGAAGCGATGCTCGAACTGGGTCATACATACGGGGTGGATATGGTATACTTTAATCACATAGAAGATTGGAATACCGATATTGATATCGATCTACAGACATTTACACAGCTAGACGAGTTTAAAAAATCTATCAGACGGATCAGTGCAGATCCTATAGTGTGGAACAATGTCGCTACTTTAACTTGAATCTGAAACGTTCTAAGAACAGTTGAGCAAAACGTTCGTGGTGTTCAACACCATAATGTATACCATCACCGGCAAGGCTGGGCTTAGTATGTAGGTCCCTCGCGGTGTGCATGTTCCAATGTGGCCAGCAATTTTTAATTGTGTATTCTTCTAACACGTTAAGTCCTTTTATGTGTTCGTGGTATGAGTCCTGTGCGAAACAATGTAACACCTTACATTCGTTCTGCTCTGCATATTTCTCTACGAAGAAAACATTCTTGAGGAAATTGTTTTTATCTGTATCGGAGTCTTCGGTGGCCAACTGTTCTGCGTCACTTGTTAGACTCTCTGCACACTTGCCCAATCGTTCTCTGCGGCTCCATGCAGGCCAACAAACGATCACAAATCGTGGATCAATCATTTTTTCACAGCCATAGAGTATCCTCACAATCTTGTCAGCACTGCATCCAGGTTGTCCTAGATTCCAATACCTTAGGCTTTTAGTGTTGTGTTGGGATAGGAAGTGTACCCAATGCTCGGTGTCTGCACTGCCTTCGCCATACGTGTGCGAACAACCTAGTATCACTACATTCTTCTTGCCCATGGGCATTGGATCCCATGATGGACATCGGTATCCATGAGCTGATTCTGGTAATTCTCTATCGTTGTAGTGTCCGTATTTCATACAATTAATTATTTGGTGCTTATGGTGTGCCCGGCATGATTCGAACATGCGACCTTCGGTTTAGGAAACCAACATTCTATCCAACTGAACTACGGGCACTCGTTAGTGGCGGTCCCTGGGAGAATCGAACCCCCCTTTGCAGGATGAAAACCAGCTGTCCTAACCGATAGACGAAGGGACCTTATTGGCGGGAGTGAAGGGACTCGAACCCTCGACCTATCGCGTGACAGGCGATCGCTCTAACCAACTGAGCTACACCCCCATTTGGTGGAGGATACAGGGATCGAACCTGCTACCTCCT
>Ga0209192_10002731_pt1 | contig 12413 bp, 13 predicted proteins | sample ArcticOcean_MG_C_11_FD_187433 | JGI IMG/M metagenome (GOLD analysis project Ga0209192, IMG submission 187433) | Marine microbial communities from western Arctic Ocean - ArcticOcean_MG_CB2_154 (SPAdes) (version 2) | ecosystem: Environmental > Aquatic > Marine > Oceanic | place: Arctic Ocean... | reverse complement strand
TATGTTAAATGTGATCAATGTAAGGGTAAAAGATATAATAGAGAAACATTGGAAGTTAAATGGAAGAACAAATCCATTTCAGATGTACTTGATCTAACTGTGTCTGAGGGCGCGGAACTTTTTAAAGCTGTTCCTTTAATAAATGAAAAATTGGAGACTCTGGAAAGAGTTGGACTTGGCTATATTAAAATTGGTCAAAGATCCACTACTTTATCAGGAGGTGAAGCACAAAGAATAAAATTAGCTAAAGAACTCTCCAGAAAAGGAACTGGAAGAACAATATACATACTTGATGAACCTACGACTGGATTACATTTCCACGATATTAAAAAATTATTAGAAGTTATTCAAGAACTTGTTGATAATGGAAACACTATGATTGTTATAGAACATAACCTCGATGTTATAAAGACTGCGGATCATGTGATAGATTTAGGGCCGGAAGGTGGAGATAAAGGTGGCTTTATAGTTGCTAAAGGTACTCCAGAGGAAGTGTCTAAAGTTAAAAATAGTCATACTGGACGATACTTAAAAAAATTATTGGATAATTCAAAATAATATGAATAAAACTAATAAAATTAATATAATTGGTGGAGGTTTAGCGGGTTGTGAGGCAGCCTATCAAATTTCTAAATTTGGAATCAAAGTAGATCTTTACGAAATGAGACCAAAGATTAAAACTGAAGCTCATAAAACAAAATTCCTAGCTGAATTAGTTTGTTCAAACTCTTTTAGATCGGATGATAAAGAATATAATGCCGTAGGCGTTCTTCATGAAGAATTAAGAATGGCAGACTCTCTAATTATGAAAATTGCAGATTTAAACAAAATTCCTGCTGGTTCAGCTTTAGCAGTAGATAGAGACAACTTTGCTAGAGATGTTGATAACGAAATATCTAATAATAAAAACATAACTATAATAAATAAAGAAGTAGATTGTTTAGACCAATTCAATGATGAATTAGTAATTGTTGCAACAGGGCCTTTAACATCTAGTAAGTTAACAGAGTTTATTAAAATAAAAACTGAAGAAAAATCTTTGGCCTTTTACGACGCAATAGCTCCAATAGTATATAAAGATAGTATTGATATGTCTTTAGCATGGAAACAATCTAGATATGATAAAGGTGAAGGGGACGATTATATTAATTGTCCTTTAAGTAAAGATGAGTATTATCAATTTATTAGCGCCGTTGCAGACGCACCAAAGATGGAATTTAAAGAGTTTGAAAAAACACCTTTTTTTGAAGGTTGTATGCCAATTGAAGAAATTGTAAGAAGAGGGCCAGAAACATTAAGATTTGGACCTATGAAACCAGTTGGGTTGACTAATCCTCATAGTGATAAAGAACCATACGCAATTGTTCAGTTGAGACAAGATAACGTATCCGGATCTTTATATAATATTGTTGGTTTTCAAACAAAGATGAAGCATGGTGCACAAAAAGATGTATTTAGAATTATTCCAGGCTTAGAAAATTCTGAATTTGCTAGATTAGGAGGTTTACATAGAAACACATTTATAAATTCACCTAAAATATTAGATCCTTTTTTACGTTTAAAATCATCTCCAAATATTATTTTTTCTGGCCAGATAACTGGAGTTGAAGGTTATGTCGAATCTGCAGCAATAGGTTATATTTCTGGTTTAGTGGCTGCTTTTGATTTTAATAACAATAATTTAGAATTGCCTCCTGAAGTATCAGCACATGGATCTTTACTAAAGCATATAACTTTAAATGCAAACCCTCATACTTTTCAGCCCATGAATATAAACTTTGGCCTTATGCCCGATATAAACCTTGATAAAAAAGATACTGGAAAAAAAATAAAACATATTAAAGGAAGAGAGAAAAAAAGAATACAGGCTATTGAGGCACTTAGATCATTTAATGAATGGCATAAAACCATAGTCTTAAATTAATCTCTTTCGTATTCTGGGATATTTGTTTCGTTAGCAATCTGTTCACCTTTATTAATATTAAAAAAAGTTAAAAGTGAAACAGCTACAAAAATCGAAGAAAATGTTCCTATAAGAACACCCCAGATCATTGCCAATGAAAAATCTGCCAAGACAGCTCCTCCAAAAAAGAAAATAATTAACAAAGCAATTAATGTTGTTACAGAAGTTATAACTGTTCTTGATAAAGTTTCATTAATAGATTTATTATATATAAAATAATGATCTTTAGATTTATATCTTCTTAAGTTTTCTCTTACACGATCAAATATAACGACAGTATCATTAATAGAATAACCAGCAGTTGTTAATATAGCTGCTATTGTGGCCAGATTAAATTCAAGTTGAAGTATAGAAAAAAGACCAACCGTGGAAAAAACATCATGGGATAGGGCAATAATTGCTGCTATAGAAAACTGCCATTCAAATCTAAACCATATATAAATCATAATTGATAACAAAGCTAAACAAACAGCTAATATTCCAGCAAATTTCAATTCTTCTCCAACAACAGGTCCAACAAATTCAGATCTTCTAATATCATAATCTTCAATTGTAAGAGTTTTAACTCTTTCTATAACTTTTATTTGATTTTTTTCATCACCTTCTTGTTTTTGTATTCTTACTAAAACATCTGTTTCTTTTCCAAATTTTTGGATTGAAATTTCTCCAACATCTAAAGAAGATATCCTATTTCTTAAATCATTAATATCTGGTGAATTTACATTTTTACTTCTTAATTCTAATAAAATTCCACCTTTAAAATCAATTCCATAATTTAAACTATTAAAAAGAAGACTAAAAACAGTGCCTAGTAAAATTAGTAAAGAAAACAAAAATGCAAATTTTTTATATTTTAAAAAATCAATATTTGTGTCAGATGGAATTAATCTTAAGTATTTCATTATAATAACCTTAAAATAATATTTTATTAATATCTTTTTTCTTTACGTAAAATAAAACTAGATATTTAGTTATAATTATAGCGGTGAACATTGAAGTAAGTATTCCAATCATTAATGTAACTGAAAAACCTTTAATGGGTCCACTTCCAAAAGAAAATAGAGCAATAGCCGCAAATAAAGTAGTTAAATTAGCATCAATAATAGTAGAGACAGCCTTTTCAAAACCTGATTCAATAGCATCATATATTTTTCTTCCCACTTTATATTCTTCTTTAATTCTTTCAAAAATTAAAACATTTGCGTCAACAGCCATCCCCATTGTTAAAACTATCCCTGCTATGCCAGGAAGTGTTAATGTTGCCTGAAGCATGCTTAAAAGAGCTATGATAAAGACAATATTACAAAACAAAGCAATGTTTGCAAAAACACCAAAACTACCGTACGTCAAAATCATAAATGTCATCACAGCTATTATTCCGAATAGACTTGCTATTTTACCTGATGAAATTGAATCACTACCTAACCCAGGCCCAACAGAACGCTCTTCTAAAATAATCATAGGAGCAGGTAAAGCGCCCGATCTTAAAACTAAAGCTAGATCATTAGTTTCTTGTAAAGAAAAATTACCAGTAATTTGACCACTAGAGAAAATTTGAGATTGAATTGTAGGAGCGCTAACAACTTTACCATCTAAAACTATTGCAAAATCTCTACCTATGTTTTTTCCAGTAACCCTTCCAAACTTTTTTCCTCCTAAAGCAGTAAGTTGGAAAGAAACAGATGGGCTATTATTTCTATCAAAACTAGAACTTGCATCTTTCAACATTTCTCCAGAAACCATCACTCTTTTATTTATCATATATAAAAGATTTGGATCTTTATCATCTTCTAAAATACTAAAACCTGGAGGAGCAACCCCCCCTTTCCTAATATCTTCTGAGATAATAGTAGGATGAGCTAATTGAAAATTTAACTTAGCTGTTTTTCCTAATAACCTTTTAATACGACCGGGATCTTCAAGACCGGGTAATTGAACAATAATACGATCAACACCTTGTTGCTGAATCGTAGGTTCGTTAGTTCCTGTTTCATCTATCCTTCTTCTAACAATTTCAATTGCCTGAGCCATTGTAGATTTAATAATTTTATCTTTGTTAATTTTAGAAAACTCAATAGTAAAAACCTTATCTTTTTCATTAACTAATAAATTACTATTTATTTTAAGGATAATATCTTTAATATTTATATTAGAATTCAAACTTCGTTTTTGAAATGATATTTTTTGGTTTGTAATATTTAATTTTCTATAACCAACCTTAGCTTTTCTCAAAGAAGATCTAATATCACTCATTAAAAACTCTAATTTCTCTGCAAAAACAACATCCATATCAGCCTTAAGTAAGAGGTAGGAACCTCCTTTTAAGTCAAGTCCTAAATTAATAGTCTTTCCAGGCAAAAAATTTGGAACATCAGAATGTCGAAGGTTAGAAATAAAATTTGGAGTAGCATATATAAAACCTATAATCACACTAATGAAAATTAAGGTAACTTTAATTTTAGATATTTTTTTCATTACAAATCACTATGAGTTAAGGATTAAAATATAATCTACTTTTTAGATTTAGTTTTAATTACAGGTTTTTCTTTATCTATTGTTTTTTTAATTTTTTCATCACCTCTTACTTCAGAAATCATTGCTCTTGCAATTTCCACAGTAATACCTGAAGCAATTTCTACACTCACTGTTTCCGAACCTTCTGTAGCTTTCGAAACAACTCCAAAAATTCCACCTGCAGTTAAAACTTTATTACCTCGTTTAAGATTTGTAACCATTAATTTATGTTGTTTTACTCTCTTTTGTTGAGGTCTAATTAACAAAAAATAAAAAATAATAAAAATTAAAACAAAGGGGAGTAAACCTTGAATAGAAAAACCTCCAGCTCCGCCGGCAGCAGATTGAGCGAATGCATCTGAAATCATAAAAAAATCTCCTAAAAAATATAATTAAAATGTATTTAGCTTATATAAAAAAAAATCTACAAAGACCATAGATAATTTCTAAAATCTATATATATTAACATTTTTATTATTACGTAAGGTTTTTTATTATGACAAATCAGATAGTCACAAACGATTTTTTAGAAAGAATTGCAAATGCACTTGAAAGAATGGCTCCTCCAGAGAAAAAAATAAATAATTTGGATGAAAGTGAGGGTTTTATTTATGAATCTAAAACAGGTTTAATAAGGCCAATTGATAATATCAATAGAGTTGCCATAAATTTACTTCAAGGTATCATTCCACAAAAAACATTGCTATTAGAAAATACTATTAATTTTTCAAACAGTCTCCCAGCAAATAATGCATTATTATGGGGATCCAGAGGTACTGGTAAGTCATCATTAGTTAAATCAGTTCATGCAGAAGTTATTTTGTTAACTGGTTCTAAATATCTGAAACTAGTTGAAATCCACAGAGAAGATATTTCAGATTTGCCTGAACTATTAACTTTACTGTCAAAATACCAAAAGTATAAATTCATTCTTTTATGCGATGATTTATCTTTTGATGCTGGAGAAAACACATATAAAAGCCTTAAAGCAGCTTTAGATGGAGGGATAGAAGGCAAACCTAACAATGTGGTTTTTTACGCCACATCTAACAGACGACATTTAATGCCAAGAGATATGGTTGAAAATGAGCAGTCTACCGCTATAAATCCATCTGAGTCTGTTGAAGAAAAAGTATCTTTATCAGATAGATTTGGTTTATGGATTGGTTTTCATAATATTTCTCAAGAAATTTATCTTGATATTGTTATTGCTTATATTAATGAGTATAAAATACCAATTGAAAAAGAAAAATTAAAATCTGAAGCTCTTGAATGGTCTATAACACGAGGAGCCAGATCTGGAAGAGTTGCTTGGCAATTTATTCAAGATATAGCTGGGAAAACCAAGACAAAAATAATTTAATTTAGATATTTCAGAGGATCCACTGGGTTTCTTTTATATCTAATTTGAAAGTGAAATATTTCTTTATTCATTGAGCTATTAGCTATAATCTGTCCTTGGAGCACAGTTTCACCTTGCTTAACTGTAAATTTTCCAACATTAGAGTAAGCTGTAAGCCAACCATTATCATGTTTAATTAAAATTAAATTTCCATATTTTTTAATTTGTGACCCTACAAATGCAACTTTACCATTAAATGATGAAAGAATTGGGATATTTTTTTTTGAATTTATATCAATCCCATCATAATGTAAGCCTCGACCAAACTTGCCAAAATTTTTGACTACATCACCTTTTAAAGGCCACATAAATTTTGGAGCATGTTTTATTAATTTTGAATCAAAATTAATGACTTTAGTATATTTTTTATTTTTTTTATAAATGTTTTTTTCTAAAATTTTATCAATAACCGAATAGTTCTTTTGGGGAGGAATAAAAATTTTACTATCAACCATTAAATTAAATGGCTTCTTCAAATTATTTAACTTTATAATATCTGACTGATTTACTGCATATTGAATAGAAACACTTGCTAAAGTATCACCTTTTTTAATGACATAAATATTTTTATGTCTTAAAAATAAGATCTGATTTAGTTTTAATTTAAACGGGTTAATTAAATTATTGTCATTTATTATATCTTTTGGAATAACTTGAAATTTATTTGCAATAGAATAAATTGTTTCATTTTTTTTAACTACAATCATTCCATTTAATGGAATTATATAAGAACTTTTATTTGATGATTTATTAAAAACAGTTACTTTCTGTTCTTGAGAAAAATCATTCTTAACCTCGTTAACTAGATTATTATTTAAACAACCAGATAATAACAAAACAAACAGAATAAAAACAAAAAGTTTATTATACAAATCATACATCCTTAAATTTACTTTTATAATCGCTTAAAGTTAAATTGATTTCAATCAATATTAGTTATTAATGGGACAAAACTAACTTTACCTAAATCTTCCCATATATCAGTATTTCTATTGTTTTTTATTGTAATTTTTTTAAGTCTCTGCTCAGAGTTTTTTTTACCAACAGGAGCAATACAAACTCCATTAAATCTAATTTGATTTAATATTCTATCATCTAACTTATCTATTGCACATGTGATAATAACACTATCAAAAGGAGCTAATTTAGGCCATCCAAAAAAACCGTCTCCTACTTCAGATACAATGTTTGTTAGTTTTAACTTTTTGAAACATCTTTGTGCATTTACTAACAATGGCTTTAATCTTTCAATAGAATACACACGTCTTGTAAGTAAAGATAAAATTGAAGTTTGGTATCCAGAACCAGTTCCTATTTCAAGAATAACTTCATTACCTTTTAAAGACAAAGCCTCAGTCATTAATGCAACAATGTAAGGTTGGCTAATTGTTTGTTCAAAACCAATAGGAAGAGGATTATTTTGATATGCATAAGAATGAAAGGTAGAAGGCAAGAAGATTTCCCTAGGAATTCTCTCAATGGCAGACAAAACATCATTAGATGAAATACCCATCGCTCTTAATTTCATTATAAGATTAGCTTTTTGTATTGAAGTTTCAAGTAACATTTTTAATTCTATCTATAAATCTTTTAAACAATCAAATCGATCAATATTAGTTATATCTAAAGATAATGGAGTAATTGAGATCTTATTATTTTTGATGGTTTCTAAATCTGTATTAGAAACATTATTAGTTTCTGTTAGCATCTGCCCGATCTTGAATGATTTATTATTTTGATTTAAAATAATTTCATCAGCTTTTTTTTGAGTGGCTAGTTTTGTGTATGAAAAATTTTTATCAAACGTTTTAGATAATGAAGAAGGAAAATTAACATTAAAAAACATTGGGAAATCAGAACTTTGATTCAAGAGGTTATCTATAATTTGATAAGCAGTGTTTTTAGCATGATCATAAGTATATAAATTTTCATTTCCTCCAAATTGGCTTAAAGCAATGGAATTAATGCCTCTAAGTGCCCCTTCCCACGCTGCTGCAACTGTGCCTGAATATGATACTTCATCTCCAATATTACATCCTGCGTTAATACCACTTAAAATAAGATCTGGTTTAAAATCCTTCATTAAATGATTTATAGCAAAGATAACACAATCAGTTGGTGTACCATCGACAATCCATTCATAATCAGATTTTTTTTCAAAATTAATTTCTTGATTAAGTGTTATAGATCTCGATTTTGCTGATTGGTTAAATTTAGGAGCAATAACAAAAACATCATTTATAAAAAGTTTTGCAACTTCTTTTAATACTTTTAATCCAGCAGCATTAAATCCATCATCATTAGTTATTAAAATACTTTTTATATTTTTTTTCATTTTATCGTATTAACTGAGCTTACAATTTTAGTAAGGCCTCTCATATACGGAACAAGAACTTTAGGAATTAAAACTGATCCATCTTCTTGTTGATAATTTTCTAAAACTGCTATCATTGTTCTTCCAACTGCCAGACCTGAGCCATTAAGAGTGTGAACAAAACTAATCTTATTAGTTTCTTTGTCTTTAAATTTTGCATTCATTCTTCTTGCTTGAAAATCGCCACAGTTAGAACAAGAAGATATCTCTCTATAAGCTCCCTTTCCATGATTTTGACCAGGCAACCAAACTTCTAGGTCAAAAGTTTTTTTTGACGAGAATCCAACATCACCTGAACATAATTTCATAACTCTATATGGTAATTTAAGTTTTTGAAGAATATTTTCTGCGCATTCAACCAATCTATTTAACTCTAAATCAGAGGCTTCAGGCTTTGTAATAGCTACCATTTCAACTTTAGAAAATTGATGTTGTCTTATCATACCTCTAGTATCACTCCCAGCTGCACCAGCCTCAGATCTAAAGCAAGGAGTATTGGCTACAAATCTAAGTGGCAAATCAGTCTTATCAACTATTTCATTACTAACAATATTTGTTAATGGAACTTCAGCAGTTGGGATTAACCATCTTTTATCTGTTGTGCAAAATAAATCATCAGCAAATTTTGGAAGTTGACCAGTTCCTAATAAAGCTTCTTCCTTAACAATATAAGGGGGGGATATTTCCTCAAAATTAAAATCTTTAATATGAGTATCAATCATAAATGAAGACAGAGCACGTTCTAACAAAGCTAAGTTTCCTCTTAACAAAACAAACCTTGAACCTGCGATTTTAACCCCTGTTTTAAAATCCATTTGATTTAGATTTTCACCAATATGGACGTGATCTGATGGAACAAAAGAGAAATCAGGAATATTTCCCCATTCTTTTATTAAAACATTATTACTTTCATTATTACCATCAGGGACATCGCTATCAAAAAAATTAGGGATTTCGTTTAAAATATTATGCAAAGATTCGGAAAGAGTTCTAATTTTTTCATCTAAAGAAGATAAATCTTCTTTAAGGTTGGATACATTTTTTTGAACTTCTATTATATCTTTACCTTGAGAAATCATTTTACCAATATTTTTAGATTCTTGATTTCTTTTTTCTTGAATTAGTTGCATTTCAGTTTGTGAATTTCTAATTAATATATCTAGATCAATAATTTTAGAAGATATACCTTTTATACCTCTTCTATTCATTAAAAGATCAAATTCAACAGAGTTGTTTCTTATATATTTAATATCATGCATTTTATACTCTATAATAGTTATTTTTTACTTACAAATTTTGATAGTATTATTGAAATTTCATATAAAGCAATAATTGGCAATGCAAGTAAAACTTGAGAGATAACATCAGGTGGAGTTAGTATTGCAGCAACAACAAAAGCACTTAATATAGCATATTTTCTTTTTTTAATTAAATCTTCAGAAGTTAAAATACCTGATTTTGTAAGCAATAACAAAATAACAGGTAGTTCAAAACATAAACCAAAGGCAAATATTAATTTCATAATTAAAGATAAATACTCAGAAATTCTAGGTTCTAATTCTATAGGCAAAGAACCATCGACACCAGTGGCTTGAAATGAAAGAAAGAAATCCCATGCTAAAGGCACAACAAGATAATATACCATTGAAGCACCAGCTATGAATAAGATTGGAGTTGCTAACAAAAAAGGAAGAAATGCTTTTTTCTCATTTAAATAAAGTCCTGGTGCAACAAAACGCCATATTTGAGTTAAGAAAATTGGTAAAGAAATACAGATAGATATAAAAAAAGCTACCTTGACTTGTGTAAAGAAGCCCTCATGTAAAGCTGTATAAATCATCCGACCACCATTTTCCAGCATTTGAGAAGCAAGAGGTGCTTGTAAAAAATTATATACAATGTCAGCAAGGTTTTGATTATCATTAGTAAACTTAATAAAACATAAAAAGAATAAAAGTAAAAATGCACAAAAAGATACTAGTAATCTATTTCTCAATTCAATAAGATGATCTAGTAAGGTCATATTATGTTCTGATTTTTTTTTCTTTACCATAAGAATCTCAAATTTTAAATTTTATTAGTATTAGCTTTGGTTTTTCTTTTTAAATCAGATGAATTTATATTTTTAATTTCATTTACGTCTTTTTTTAAAGATCCCATATCTAAATCATCAATATTTTGAAATCCTTTTAAATCTTCAATTTCTGAGCTAATCAATTTTTTATCATTAATATTTGAGACTTCTTTTCTTAAATCTGATATTTCAGCTTCATTCGCTAAATCGTCTATCCCAGAATGAAAATCAGAGGCCATAGATTTTATTTTTCTTACAAGTCCAGTTATCGATCTTAATACTTTTGGTAAATCTTTAGGTCCTACAACTATAAGTAAAACAAAAGCGATTAATATGAATTCTTGAAAACCAAGATCAAGCATTTAAAACCTTCTATAAAAAGTAATTAAATTAAGATTTCTTTTTTATTGTTTGTTTCTTTTTTGTTGTTTTTGAAGTGCTTGGCTTTTTAGCAGTCTTAGTTTTGTTTTCAGAGGTCTCATCAATCGCATCTACTTCATTAGTCTCTTTACTTGACTTGACTTGATCTTTAAAGTTTTTCAAACCTTTTCCAAAATCACCCATAATACTTGAAAGTTTCCCTTTACCTCCAAAAAGAATAAGTACTACTATCAAAACTATAACCCAATGCCAAATACTAAAAGCACCCATAATACAACCTCCCAAACATTTATCTTTTAAATTTATAATTTATACACTTGCATTTATAACATGTATTTTATTCATATTAAAAATAAAATATTTTATTTATTGCTTAAACACAAATATTTGCTTCGGATCAGTAATAATCATCACTTTTTCATTTATATTAAAGAAATTTAAGCCAGGTATTCTTGCATGCAAATGAAAATTTATATCATTAGTATTTAATGATAAATGAACAAGAGTAGACCCAGCTAATAACCTTGCCTCCATGACAGTGCCAGAATAAGATGAAATTATAAAATTGTCTTTATTAAAGGTTTTTAATATATTTTTTTCACCTGAATATAATTTTATAGCTTCATTTCTGATAACAACTTTAACATTATGATTATTTAAATTTTTAGAACATTTGAATGAGCCCAATAAAGTATTAACTTTACCGTTAACCACTTTACCTTCTAATATATTTATTTCTCCGAAAAACTCTGCAATAAATGAAGTCTTAGGACGTAAATACAAATCTATAGGACTGCCAAATTGTTCTACTTTACCATTATTTAAAACTCCAATTTTATCAGACATAAACATAGCTTCTTCAGGATCATGGGTAACTAGCAAAGCAGATATATCGTATTCTCTTAAAATATGAAGCATTTGGTCTCTTATTTTTTCTTTTAACCTAGAATCTAAATTGGAATAAGGTTCATCTAATAAAATTAAATTTGGATTAGAAGCCATCGCTCTTACTAAAGCTACTTGTTGTTGTTGCCCACCAGACAATTCATGAGGGTAATAATCTGATAAATCAGAAATATTAATTTCATTCATAAGATTTTTTATCTTTTTAGTTTGATTGATTATTTCAATTTTATTCAATCCAAAAAAAATATTTTGTAAGATTGTTAAGTGAGGAAATAATGCACAATCTTGAAAAACATATCCAATAACCCTTTTTTCAGGGTTCAAGTGAACTTTAGAAGAAGAAATAATTTCATTATTAAGTTTAATTTCACCATACTGAACTTTTTCTATTCCACTAGCTAGCCTTAATAAAGTAGTTTTACCACATCCTGATGGCCCTAAAAGTGAAACAACTTCTCCTTTAATTAATTTCATAGAAAAATTATCTAAGACAATATTATTATTATAACTATGTGATATATTAATAAATTCAAACAAATAAAAACACCAATACTAAATTACAATTACTTTATGCTTCATCATCAATTGCATCATTAAATAGAAAATTATCTTTTTCTAAAAGGCCAGAGTTTTTTAAATCATCAATTCCAGGAAGTTCAGATATATTCTTTAATCCAAAATGATCTAAAAAACTATTTGAAGTTCTCCAGGTTAGAGGTCTCCCGGGAGTGGCTCTTCTGTGACCGGGTTGTATCCAAGATAATTCTAAAAGTAGATCTAAGGTTCCTTTGCTTAAAGA
>Ga0209192_10002729_pt1 | contig 12420 bp, 13 predicted proteins | sample ArcticOcean_MG_C_11_FD_187433 | JGI IMG/M metagenome (GOLD analysis project Ga0209192, IMG submission 187433) | Marine microbial communities from western Arctic Ocean - ArcticOcean_MG_CB2_154 (SPAdes) (version 2) | ecosystem: Environmental > Aquatic > Marine > Oceanic | place: Arctic Ocean... | reverse complement strand
TACCCTTATCTAGCCTTCCTTCAACAACAATACCTTTTGCAGAAGTATTTATTGGTGCTTTTAATTCTAAGATCTCAGCTTGTAAAAGAATTGCGTCTAATAAATTATCAATTCCTTGTCCTGTTTTGGCTGAAACCTCAACAAAAATTGAGTCTCCACCTAAATCTTCCGGAATAACTTCATGAACTAATAATTCATTTCTAACTTTTTCAGAATTAGCTTCAGGCTTATCAATTTTATTGATTGCAACAATTAGCGGAACTTTTGCAGCTTTTGAATGATTTATTGCTTCAATAGTTTGAGGCATAACGCCATCATCAGCAGCAACTACTAATACTACAATGTCTGTTGCTTCAGCGCCACGCGCTCTCATCGCACTAAACGCTTCATGGCCAGGAGTATCTAAGAATGTAGCTACTCCTTTCTCAGTTTCAACATGATATGCACCGATGTGTTGAGTAATCCCCCCTGCTTCTTTGGAAGCCACCCGTGAGGTTCTAATAAAATCTAGTAAAGAAGTTTTTCCATGGTCCACGTGTCCCATTACAGTTACTACTGGCGGTCTTGATTCTATTTTTTCTTCAACACTCTGATCTGTGTCTAAAAGTGACTCGGGGTCGTCTTCTTTTGCAGCTTTGGGGTTATGACCCATTTCTTCCACAAGGATAATTGCTGTTTCTTGATCAAGAACTTGGTTTATAGTTACCATCATCCCCATTCCCATCAAGGATTTAATAAGCTCAGAAGCCTTAATAGCCATCTTATGTCCTAGATCTGCAACTGAAATAGTCTCTGGAACTAAAATATCTTTAACAACTGGCTCACTTGGGGCAACAAAATTTTGCTCTTGCTCTTGATTTGGATCTATATTTTTATGCTTATTCTTTGGTGATCGCCACCCAGAAGAATTATTATTGCCACCGCGATTCTTTATGGGTCTTTTCTTTATAGTTCTATCAACCCACGGAGTCTTTTTTTCTTTTTTTTCTTTTTCGACTTTTACACCTACTTTTGATGCAGGTCGATGCAAGGTGCCTTCTTGAGCCGGCTCACTTTTCTTCTCTGCCGCTTCTTTCTTTTTTTGTATATCACTTGCTTGTGCTTCTGCTAGAGCCGAGTGTCTTCTTGCTTCATCATCCCTTATATTTTTTTGAGTATCATCAACTATTTCTATTGGTTTCTTTGGTTTATTCTCAGTAACATTTTCAGAATTATTTTCTTTTGCTTGATCAGGTTTAACTACTGTTCTTTTTTTTCTGACCTCAACCTGAATTGTTCTTGCTCTACCCTCACTATCTGTTTTTCTAATCTGTGTATTTTGTTTTCTTGTTAATGTAATTTTAGATTTTGGGCGAAGTGAAGCTCCATGCTCAGATCTAAGAAAAGCTAATAAGGATGATTTATCTTCTTCTTTAAGCTCATCTGAAGCGCTAGACTTATTTACTCCAGAACTTTTCAATTGTTCAAGTAGTAGGTCTACTGGCAAGCCTAACTCAGTAGCGAACTCTTCTACATTAGATTTTCCCATTAATACTCCATAAAATTATTTAAACAAACCATGGTGCACGCGCTGTCATTATCAATGTTTTAGCTCTTTCTTCATCCATTTTAACTAATTCAATTAGTTCATCTACAGCTAATTCTGCCAAATCTTCCATAGTAACAATCTCTTTTGAAGCCAATAGCTTAGCTGTATCGGGGTCCATGCCGTCCATACCTAAAAGGTCAGCAGCAGGTTCAGATACTTTTTCTTCTTTTGCAATCGCTGCTGTAAGAATTACTGCACTTGCTCTAGATCTAAGTTCGTTAACAGTTTCCTCATCAAAAGCTTCTATTTGAACCATTTCCTCAATAGGAACATAAGCCACTTCCTCTAGAGAAGAAAATCCTTCTTGAACAAGGATATCTGCAACATCTTCATCAACATCAAGTTTTTCGATAAATAATTGACTTGCAGACGTATATTCTTCTTTCGTTTTCTGATCGGACTGCTCTTCCGTTAGTATATTTAACTCCCACCCTGTTAATTCAGAAGCAAGTCGAATATTTTGTCCATTCCGTCCAATTGCCTGTGCTAATTGGTCTTCTGCTACTACCAAATCCATGCTGTGTTTGTCTTCATCAACCACAATACTTGATACTTCAGCTGGAGCCATTGCGTTGATAACAAATTGTGCTGGCTCAATAGACCATAATACAATATCGACTCTTTCTCCTGCTAATTCACTCGTTACAGCTTGGACCCTAGAGCCTCTCATCCCAACACATGTCCCAACTGGATCAAGCCTTTGGTCATTTGCTTTAACCGCAATTTTTGATCTCAAGCCTGGATCTCTTGATGCAGCCATAATCTCAAGCAAGCCCTCCTCTATTTCAGGGACTTCTAGTTCAAATAAACGTATTAGAAATTCTGGAGCAACTCTTGATAAAATTAGTTGAGGGCCTCTAGCAGTTTCGTCAACTTTAGTTAATATCGCTCTTACACGATCATTAATTCTAAGATTTTCTTTTGGTATCATTTGATCACGAGGCAATATTGCATCTAATCTGCCAATTTCAATAATACCGTTTCCTCTCTCCATTCTTCTAATTTGTCCGGATATTAGCTTTTCGTCTTGTGCTAAAAAATCTTTAAGGATTTGCTCGCGCTCAGCTTCCCTAACTTTTTGTAAGATTACTTGTTTAGCTGCCTGAGCACCAATTCTACCGAACTCCTCAGAAGGGATTAATTCTTTAATAACCTCATTATTAGCTTTTCCTTCTGCTTTTTCATTTTCTACAGAAATTTCAGCTTCCGGGTTCTCAATCTCCTCGTCAGGCAATATTGTCCAACATTTAAATGTCTCGTATTCACCAGTTTCATGATCAATCTCAACTCGAATATCAACCCCAGAATCATGCTTTTTTTTCGTTGCAGAAGCTAAGGCTAACTCCAATGCTGTAAAAATTACTTCTCTAGCTACATTTTTTTCATGTGCAAGAGCATCTACTAATAATAATATTTCACGACTCATTTATATATTCTCCGGTCATACGTTTAACTAAAAATCTGGATCTAATCGAGCTTTTTCGATGTTATCTAATTTAATTTCTATTAAATTATTATCAAAATCTAAAAGTATTAAATCTTTTTTTGTACCTTGCAAAATTCCAGTAAAATTTTTTCTTTCTTCAATTGGGGCACGTGTCTTTATCTTAATTTTCTCGCCTTTGAATCTCTCGAAATCTTTGAGCTTTTTAACTACTCTATTTGTTCCAGGCGATGATACTTCTAATCTATCAAAGGTTATATCTTCTTCCACCGTTAAAATATGCTTAAGCTGATTAGTTACATCAACACAATCATGAATCGTTATTGACCCCGGCTTATCTATAAATATTCTTAATAACTCACCTCTATTAATTATCTCAAAATCGACTAATTCATACCCTAATTTAAAAACATTCTTTTCAATTAAAGTTTCAAGATCAATAGCCAATTTCTAATTCCTTGTAAATTATAAAGGTCCTAAAAACAAAAAAGGGCCATAGGCCCATTTGTAATAGAGAATTATATCAATAAATTCAATAAATTGAAAGAATAAAGTTAGGTCCTCTATGTGTTAATTTTTGCAAATTTCCTTTTACCAACTTGAATTGTGAAGCTTTCGCCCTTTGCAGGTATAAATTTCGGATCTATTATTTTTTCTCCGTTAATCTTTATGCCTCCTCCCTTTATTAATCTAATAGCTTCTGAGGTGCTTGTTACAAAATCTATTTTTTTTAGTAATTGAGGGACATTTACCCCGTCAGAATCAATAATTGATAATGAATGCTCTTCTATACCATCAGGAACAGCTCCTCTAGCTCTTAAATTAAAGTTTTTTTCAGCATCATTTGAGGCATTTTCATCATAAAGTCGGCTTACAATCTCTTTTGCAAATTCCACCTTAATATTTTTTGGATTTTCTCCAGTACCCACTCTAGCTTTCCAAGATTTAATTTGGTCTGGTGTGCATAAGGATAATAAATCGATATATCGCCACATCAATTCATCTGATAAAGATAGAAGTTTCGCAAACACTGTTTCAGGTGGTTCATTGATGCCAATATAATTTTTTGATGATTTGGACATCTTTTGAACACCATCTAATCCCTCTAAAAGAGGCATAGTCAATATACATTGGGGTTTCTGATTAAAATGCTTTTGTAATTCTCTTCCCATTAATAGATTAAATCTCTGGTCAGTCCCTCCAATCTCTACATCTGATTTTAATGCGACTGAATCATAACCTTGGAGTAATGGGTATAAAAACTCATGAATTGAAATTGGTTGATTGGCCTTGTATCTTTTTGAAAAATCATCTCTTTCTAGCATTCTTGCAACAGTATGAGTTGATGCAAGTTTAACAATACCTGAAGCTCCTAATTCATTGAGCCATTCTGAATTAAAAACGATTTTTGTTTTTGTTTTGTCTAAAATCTTAAAGACTTGCTCTGAATATGTTTCAGCATTTTTTTTCACATCTTCTTCAGATAATGGTGGCCTTGTTGCATTTTTGCCAGTTGGATCTCCTATCATTCCAGTAAAATCACCAATTAAAAAATAAACTTCATGTCCTAAATCTTGAAATTGCCTTAATTTATTTAGTAAGACAGCATGTCCTAAATGAAGATCTGGTGCGGTAGGGTCGAAACCTGCTTTAATTTTAAGAGGCTCTCCGTTCTTTAATTTTTCAAGCAATTCTGATTCAATTAAAATTTCATCAGAGCCTCTTTTTATTATTTCTAACTGTTTTTTTATATCCACTTTTTTTGATCTCAACATTTGATTTAGCTTAATTCTATCGTAATTATAGACTTAAAAAAAATAGAGTTTTATTATTTCAAGTACTTGTATAAAAAAATAAAAAGTCCACAATTAAAAATATGAATAATTCTTCACTATTATTAGGGGTCATGTCTGGAACAAGTTTAGATGGTATCGATATTGTTTTAATTGATCAAAATAATCAAAGTATAAAAATAATCGAATTTATTCACATGCCATACAATGAAAATATAAAAAGAGATTTTCTTTCACTTCACTCTGGTCAAAACTCTGATCTTGAACATTCTATTCAGATGTCTATTTCGCATGCAAAAATTACAGCAAATGGTATTAAAAAAATTCTCAGAAAACATAAACTTAAGGCTGAAGATGTTAAATGTATTGGGTACCATGGCCAGACAATCAGACATTACCCTAAAAGTGGTTATTCTGTTCAACTAGGCAATGCGAATCTTTTAGCTGAATTAACCAATATTACTGTTGTTTCTGATTTTAGAAATAGAGATATTGTTGCTGGCGGCCAAGGTGCTCCTCTTGTACCAGCTTTTCATAATGAATTCTTTTTTAAAAAAAATAAAAATAGAGTCATCATAAATATTGGTGGGATAAGCAATATTACCTACCTGCCAGGAAACAAAAAAATTATTGGATTTGATTGCGGGCCTGGAAATATACTATTAGATCAATGGATCAAAATCCAACAAAATAAAAACTTTGATAATCATGGAGGATGGGCAAAATCAGGAAAGTTAGTTGATGATTTATTAAACAATTTTAAAAAAGATTTATTCTTTAAAAAACAGCCCCCAAAAAGCACTGGGAGAGAGCTATTTAATATAGATTGGCTTAATAAATTCGATATTATGTCCCACCCTGCTAAAGATGTTCAAAGAACTATATTGGAATTAACAGTGGTTACAATTAATGATGCCATCAGAAATTTTTGCCCTGGTGTAGACGAGATATATATATGTGGTGGTGGCTGCAGAAATAAATTCCTTATAAATAGACTTGAAGGAATTACTGGGTTAAATATTAACACTACTGACAAACTTAATGTGCCATCACAACAGGTTGAAGCTGCAGCATTTGCTTGGCTTGCAAAAAAATGTATTCAAAAAAAATTTAACAATTCACCGGCTGTTACTGGATCTCAAGGGCCTAGAATTCTTGGTGCAATCCATTATTCCTAAAAAACTGTTAGATTAGGTATAATATGCAAAAACTTATTACACTTTATTTACATATATAAAAGCATGGCTAAATTAAAAGCAAAACTAATAATTGAAAACAAAGAAATTGAGCTTCCAATTATGGAAGGATCTATGGGCTATCCTGCAATTGATGTTAGTTCATTGCATTCAAATGCAATTAAGACATTCGATCCTGGATTTTCATCCACCGCAGAATGCTCATCTGCTATAACTTTTGTTGACGGAGGAAAAGGTGAGTTGCTGCACAGAGGTCACCCAATCGAACAACTAGCTGAAAAATGTAAGTATTTAGATATTGCTTTCTTACTTTTCAATGGTGAATTGCCGAATTCTCGAGAAAAAGCAAGCTATGTTAAATCAATTAAAGAACATAGTTTACCGCACGATCAATTAAAAACTATATTTCAAGGATTTAGGCGGGATGCACACCCTATGGCAGTTATGGTAGGTGTAGTTGGCTCAATGTCTGCATTTTACTTTGATGAAAGCATGAAGGTTAGTAATCAAAACCATCGGAAATTATCAGCTCAAAGGCTAATAGCAAAGGTTCCGACAATCGCTGCATGGAGTTATGCTTATAGTCAAGGTCGCCCTTTTACATACCCTAAGGAAGAATTAAGCTATGCTGAAAATTTTCTTAATATGATGTTTTCTAGCCCTAATAATAAATACTCACAGAATCCAGTTTTAGCTAGAGCATTTGAAAAAATTCTAATTTTACATGCCGATCACGAACAAAATGCATCGACTTCTACTGTCAGACTTGTTGGTTCTTCAGGAGCGAATCCCTTTGCTTGTATTGCGGCTGGGATAGCCTCTTTATGGGGTCCAGCACATGGTGGGGCTAACGAGGCAACCCTTAAAATGCTTAGTGAAATTAGAAATGAACAACGGATAAATGAATATATTAAGAGAGCTAAAGATAAAACAGATTCATTTCGTCTAATGGGTTTTGGTCATCGTATCTATAAGAATAAAGATCCAAGGGCTATCATAATGAAAGCCACATGCCATGAAGTATTAGATGAGCTTGGACTTAGGAATGATCCTTTATTTAAACTAGCACTCAAATTAGAGAAAATTGCGCTTGAGGATGAATATTTTGTTAAGAAAAAACTATATCCGAATGTGGACTTTTATTCTGGCATTGTAATGAAAGCATTAGGAATACCGAACTCCATGTTCACTGCTGTGTTTGCTTTAGCGAGAACAGCCGGTTGGGTTGCCCATTGGAATGAAATGCTGGCAAATGAGAAATCTAAGATAGGCCGGCCAAGACAAATATATACTGGTAAGCTTAGAAGAGATGTTCCTAATCTTTAAGCAGAAAAAGAAGATCCACAACCACAAGTAGTAGTCGCATTAGGATTCTTGATTACAAACTGTGACCCTTGAACATTATCTTGGTAATCAATTTCAGCCCCTGTCAAATACTGTAAACTCATCGGGTCAACCAATAATGTTACTGAATCCTTCACAACCTGGGTATCATCTTCATTAATTACCTCTTCAAAAGTAAAGCCATACTGAAACCCCGAACATCCACCGCCACTTACAAAAACTCTCAACTTTAAGTCAGGTGATCCTTCTTCAGCGATTAGCTCTTTAACTTTGTTTACTGCGTTATCTGTAAAATCAATTGGTGTAGGCATTTTAATTTCAGTATTCATTTAATCTCTCCTAGTACCTTTTCTTTTTTTAAAGGTAATTTTTTTTTAGATTTAGTTAACTCCGCCTTAGTTATTTGCTTTAATTCTCCGTTAACTTTTGCTCCTGCATGTATTTCTATTGAATTATACTCAATATTACCTTTAATAATAGAGCTTGGATGTAATTCTAAATAATCATAGCATGTAACATTTCCAATAATCTCGCCAGCAATTATTGCTGTTTCGACCATAACACTCCCCTTTATCTTGCTAAATTCACCCATAATAAGCGTACCATCGGAATCTTCTACAACAGTTAAATCGCCATAAATTTTTCCATCTAACCTCAAGCCGCCAGAATAAGAGTAATTTCCTCTAATTATATTATCTCTATCTATTAGGGTATTTATTGCTCCTAATTTTTTCTTTTTTTTAAAAATCATAGATTATCTTCTTTTCCCAACAATTTTCTCATAAAATAAAACACTTTCTTTTAATTTAGTATTCTCTTCTTTGACTTCCTTTAATGCGGTAGAAATTTTTTCATATGATATCTGGGACATCTGTATCTCTAACTTTTGCTCAAGTAATTCTTTTTCATGAGCAGAATTATATTTCGATAATTCGTCTATTTTAAGTAAAAAATCTATTGATTTACCGCCATCAAAGAAATAGAATGTGCTTCCAAATCCGACAATTAAAGAAAACATTGCCATTATTGCATACCCAGGCCAAACACTTCCAGTTTTAATTCTAGCTGTATTTCCAGTTAACTTATAATTTCTTTTTTTTGATATATTTTTCATTTAATTAAGGGGCCAAAGGTATTAATTCTAATCCAAGCGATTCTTGCCATCCCATCATAATATTCAAATTTTGAACTGCCTGCCCGGCTGCTCCCTTTACTAGATTATCTATCACAGACAAAATTACTAGTTGTTTAGTATCGGGAACTTTATAAAATGATATTCTACACATATTAGACCCTCTTACTGATTTAGTATCTGGACATGAGTTTGCCTTCATGACATCAACAAAAGGCTCTTTATCATAAAATTTATTAAAGATAACTGATGGGTCAAAATCCTCAATACAATTAACATATATTGTAGCGTGAATACCTCTTGCTATTGGTAAGAGATGAGGTACAAATAGAATCTTCGCTTTTCCTAAGGGTGAGTTCTGAGTTAAATTTTCTTCAATTTCAGGTTTATGTCTGTGCCCCATTAAAGAATAAGCCTTAAAACTTTCACTTGCCTCTGACATCAGAAGATCTACTTGATTATTTTTACCAGCCCCACTTATTCCAGATTTTGCGTCAACTATTATTGATAATGGGTCTATTAGGCTTTCCTTTAATAAAGGGATTAAGGCTAATTGAATTGCTGTTGGGTAACATCCTGGGTTAGCTATAAGTTCGGCATTCTTAATTTTCTCTCTATTTATTTCTGGAAGACCATAAATAGCTTTTTCTAAAATATCTGGGCATTGATGTTGTATTTCATACCATTTCTCCCATTCTTTTATATCTTTAATTCTAAAATCTGCTGCTAAATCGATAACTTTGGTTCCATTATTTATTAACTCTTTAGCATATCTCATTGCAACCCCATTAGGAGTCGCAAAAAATACCAAATTCGATTCTTTTAAATTAATCTCATCAGGGTTTACAAATTTATGTCTTAATACACCCCTTAGAGAAGGATAAATCTCGTAGACATATCTACCTGCATCATTTCTTGAAGTAACATGATGTATATCAACATTAGGATGAAGCGATAGTAGCCTTAATAATTCAATACCTGTATAGCCCGAACCACCCACAATACTTACTTTTATTTTATTATTCATATCAATATATATTCTACATTGTTTAATTATTAATCTTGTTTAAAAAAAAAGCCGCATAAAGCGGCTTTTTCCTAGTTCAAATATTTTATCTTTTTGAGAACTGTTTGGCACGTCTCGCTTTTCTTAACCCAACTTTTTTACGCTCCACTTCTCGTGCGTCACGTGTTACATATCCTGCTTTAGATAGATCAGGCTTAAGCTCAATGTCGTAATCCATCAAAGCTCTTGTAATGCCATGCCTTACAGCACCAGCTTGGCCAGATTCGCCTCCACCAACCACATTAACTTTTATATCAAATGTTGAAGTATTGTTTGTTAACTCCAATGGCTGCTTCATTATCATTTGTGAAGTAAACCTTGAAAAATATTCTGCCATAGGTTTATTATTAATTATAATAGCTCCCTTTCCGGGTTTAATAAAAACCCTCGCTATTGAACTTTTTCTTCTTCCGGTACCGTAGTAATATTTACCTATCATCGAATATATCCTGAAATTATAAAGTTATTGGTTGAGGCTGCTGAGCTGAATGATTATGATTGCTTCCAGCAAAAACCTTCATTTTTTTTACCATTGCATAGCCTAGAGGGCCTTTAGGCAGCATGCCTTTAACTGCTTTCTCTAAAGCTCTACCTGGAAATTTTTCTTGCATCTTCTTAAAGTTTGTTGAATAAAGTCCACCAGGGAATCCAGAATGTCTGTGGTAAATCTTACCCTCAGTCTTGTCACCAGTTACTTTCAACTTCTCTGCATTAATTACAACAATATAATCACCTGTATCAACATGAGGTGTATAGATTGTTTTATGCTTCCCTCTTAATCTATGGGCGATTGCACTTGCTAGCCTACCAAGAGTAGCATCTGTAGCATCTACCAGTAGCCAGTCTCTTTTAACTTCATGTGATTTTGCTGAAAATGTTTTCATTTTATTATAATTACCAATTTATGCATTAAAAAAATTAAGGTACGAATTTTAGTCTATTTTAGGGTTATGTGTCAATTATTTAGTGCATGAGATTCTAATTATGTAATTGTGATACAAAACCAAAAAATATAATCATACCTATATAATTACTTCTTAAAAAAGCTTTAAAATTTTTCTTTGCATCCATGTGTCTACTTTCAAAACATCCGTACATTGCAATTACAAAAGCCAAACTTAATAAAACATAATAAATATATGAGAAATTTTCTAAAGTTCCGATAATAAATAAGCTTAAAAACATTAAAAAATAACTTAACGTAACTATAGATATGATTTTTTTATTAAAAGTTAATGGGGATGAACGGATATTTATTTTTTTATCATCCGCCATGTCACCAACTGCATAATGTGAATCATATGCAAAAGCCCAAAAAATATTGGATATAAATAAGATTAAAGCCTCTGTAGGAATTTTATTTTGAACCGCTGAAAAAGCCATTAATATTCCAAATCCAAAAGTAATTCCCAGATATAATTGTGGCACAGCAAAAAAACGTTTAGTCAGTGGGTAAGTTAATGAAAATATAAGAGCAATAAAAGCAATACAAATAGTCATAAAATTTAATTGAATTACAAGTATAAAACAAAATATTATTAATACTAATAAGAGTATTGAAGCTTCTTTTGGGCTTACTATATTAGATGCTATTGGCCGATTCTTTGTTCTTTCAACAAAACAATCTAGATTACGGTCAATCAAATCGTTTACTACGCAGCCCGCTGTCCTCATTAAAATTGTCCCAAATATAAAAATAGTTAACACTCTTATATTTGGGAATCCTCCGGAAGCCATAAATAGTGCTGAAAGCGTTGGCCACAGTAATAAAAAAATTCCTATTGGGTTATGGATTCTAGTTAAAATCAATAAGTTATTAAATTTATCCATTTAAATAATCAAATTTTTCAAAATTATTAAAAAAAACTTCGGTTAATAAAACTTTTTCATTTCTATTTTTAAAGGTGGATTGTCTTGTAGCAAGAATATTTGTATTTTTTAAATCGAAGGTGGCAATTCTTTTTGTAAAATCATCATTGATAGATGATTTTTTAAATTGAAACCTAGAGCGAGCTATATGTTTTCTTCTAAATACAATATCTGCCAAGGGTTTATTGTTCAATTTCTTTATTTTGTGCCAAAATCCTTTCAAGCACCTTGAAGGCAATATTGTTCTAGCATACATAATTGGTAAATTATCTGCATAAATTAAAACTTCCCTAAGGTATAAATATTCTGATTTTTTATATCCAAATATTTTTTTTTCATTTAGAAAAATTTTACTAGTTCTCGCGTCAATTGGGACAATTTCTAATTTGGCAATATTTCTAATACGATAGCTTAAAGACTTCATATCTAAAAGCCAGAATTTTAATTGGCTCTCTATTTGAATACTTTTACTCCACATCATAATTTTAAGACCGTCCTATATCTTTATAGTTTCTATGCCAACGTTCAATGTGCATTAATGATTGTGATGAGCATTTTTTTATTAGAGCATCTGCATCATTTTTTGCTGCAACTAATAGATCTTGATCTCTTTCTAAGTCAGCAATACGTAAAGAAGGGAGGCCACTTTGTCTTAAACCTAGAAGTTCTCCTGGACCTCTAATTTTTAAATCTTCCTCAGCAATCTTAAAGCCATCAATATTTTCATATATTACCTTTAACCTCTGTTTCGCAAGATCAGATAACTTCTTCTGGTAAAGTAAAATACAAATACTTTTTTTATGTCCTCGACCAATTCTTCCTCTTAATTGATGCAATTGTGAAAGACCCATCCTTTCAGCATTTTCAATAACCATTAATGTAGCATTTGGAACATCTACTCCTACTTCAATAACTGTTGTTGCTACTATAATTTTAATTTTATTTTTATTAAAATCCTCCATAATTTCTTTTTTATCATTTGAGGAAA
>Ga0209192_10002723_pt1 | contig 12449 bp, 8 predicted proteins | sample ArcticOcean_MG_C_11_FD_187433 | JGI IMG/M metagenome (GOLD analysis project Ga0209192, IMG submission 187433) | Marine microbial communities from western Arctic Ocean - ArcticOcean_MG_CB2_154 (SPAdes) (version 2) | ecosystem: Environmental > Aquatic > Marine > Oceanic | place: Arctic Ocean... | reverse complement strand
GCAGGAACAGGCTCAAGGATGAAGCAATCTATTCCCAAGCAGTTTGCTAGCTTAGAGGGCAAAACAATTCTTCAATGGGTTGAATCTATTTTTTCAAATGTACTGGCGATTAAGTCGATTTCAATTGCAATACAGCCTTCCGAAAAGTTTCTTGAAATTTCAGGGTGTCAGTTTTCAAATAAAACAGAAGTATTAAGAACAGGTGGCGAGAGTAGGGCTCAGACTGTTTTAAACACAGTAAAAAAAATAAAAAATCTTGTTTCAGAAGATGATTGGATTTTAGTTCATGATGCGGCCAGAGTAGGTATTACTGAGTCAGTAATAAACAATTTTATAACTAATATTGGGGCAGATAAAGTTGGCGGTATAATGGCTATTCCTATTGCCGATACAGTTAAAAGAGTGAATGATAATGTGGAAATTATTAAGACAGAGGCTAGAGAGAAGCTGTGGTTAGCTCAGACCCCACAAATGTTTCGATATAAAATCTTAAAAAAAGCATTGGAGCAATTTGACGGATATCCTACTGATGAGGCGCAAGCAATTGAATCCCTAGGTTTAAGGCCTAAAATTTTTGAGGGGAGCATATTGAATAACAAAATTACATACCAAGAGGACCTCGTGAACGCAAACAAAGTTATCGAGTTGATGAATAAAAGTAATTTATCATGAGAATAGGTCAGGGGTTCGACGTACATCAATTAGTGCCGAATAGAAAGCTTATTATCGGTGGAGTTACAATTGATTTTCATTTAGGATTGATGGGTCACTCAGATGCCGATGTCTTAATCCACGCAATCATGGATGCGCTTCTTGGTGCAGCAGGTTTAGGAGATATTGGGCAGCATTTTCCAGACTCTGATTCTACTTTTAAGAACATTGATTCACGAGACTTGTTAAAAAAAATTATAAAGCTTATTAAATCAAAAGGTTTTAAAGTAGTAAACATAGATACCACTATTATTTGCCAAGCTCCAAAGCTGTCCAAATTTATACCTTTGATGATCGAGAATGTATCACTTGATTGCGGTTGTGATAAATCTCAAATTAACATTAAAGCCACAACTTCAGAAGCATTAGGTTTTGTTGGTCGGTCTGAGGGAATAGCAGCTCAAGCTATATGTTTAATTGAACTAAAAGATAGTCAGTAATAAATGTATTGAATTTAGGGTTTAACTAGTACTCCTTCAAAAGAACAATAACTGCTCCACTACCCCCGTCATGTCTAGGTGCCTCCACGTATGCAATTACCTCATCTTTTTGGGCCAACCAATTTTTAACTTTATTTCTTAGGACAGGTTCCTTGTTAGCGGAGCGTAATCCTTTACCATGAATTATTTTTATACATCTAATTTTTCTTTTCTTACATTCAGCTATAAAGTTAACAATATAAATTTTAGCTTCTTCTGATATTAGCCCATGAAGATCAATAGATTTTTGAATTACCCAGTAACCTTTTTTTAATTTCCTTAGGATGTCCGGGGAGTGATTTTTTTTAAGGTAACTTAGTGCCTCACCCGATTCAATATTATCAAAAAATTCATCACTCAATGAGTCCCTTAATACTTTTTGCTCGTCTTCAATTAATTTGTGCGCAATTGGTTTTGGTTTTGGTTTTTTTGATTGAACTTCAGCTTTTAGAGATTTTATTTTAAGTGGCTTAACATCCTTAACAGCTTGCTTAAATATATCTGCATCATCAATCATTTTTGGACAAAAAGCGTTCAGCATCTAGAGCCGCCATACAGCCAGTTCCAGCGCTAGTGATTGCTTGCCTATAAACATGATCTTGGACATCCCCAGCAGCAAATATACCTGCAATATTGGTTGCTGTGAAGTTCCCATTTCTTCCGCATTCGGTCAAAATATATCCATTTTCCATATCAAGCTGACCTTCAAAAATTTCTGTATTGGGCTTATGTCCAATGGCGACAAAGACACCTTTAAGTTGTATTTCTTTTAATTTATCAGTATTAACATCTTTGACTATTATCCCGGTAACACCAGATTCATCTCCAACTACTTCATTAAGTGTTTGGAAAGTTTCTAACTCAATCTTTCCTTCCTTAACTCTTTCATGAACCTTGTCCATTAAAATTGCTTCAGCTCTAAATTTATTACGCCTATGGATTATGGTCACTTTACTTGCTATATTAGAAAGATAAAGCGCCTCTTCGATTGCTGTATTTCCTCCACCAATAACTGCAACTTTCTGTTCTTTATAGAAAAAACCATCACAAGTTGCACAGGCTGAAACTCCTTTTCCTAAAAACTTAGTTTCACTCTCTAGCCCCAGATACATAGCTGATGCTCCTGTTGAAATAATTAACGAGTCACAAGTGTATTCATTATTATCTCCGGTTAGAGTTATTGGCTGTCCTTTAAGCTGGCAAGAGCCTATGTGGTCAAAAATTATTTTCGTGTTAAATCTAAGGGCATGCTTTTCAAATCTAGCCATCAGTTCAGGACCTAAAACACCATCAGAGTCTGCGGGCCAATTATCAACATCAGTTGTTGTCATTAATTGCCCGCCTTGTGCCATACCAGTTATTAAAACTGGATTAAGGTTAGCTCTAGCTGCATAAATGGCAGCAGAATACCCAGCAGGTCCAGAACCCAGAATAATTAGCGGATGATGTTGAGACATAATTAAAAATACCCGTTTGATATAGTTTATAAAATATGATTTTAGTTTAACTCGAGTTTCTAATCAAATGAAAATAATTTATCAATGTAATAAATTATCTTTATATTTAATTATTTAAGAAAGGAAATTTACTCAACATCCTGATATAATTTACTTAAAATCTCACGAGTATTCTTTAATTGTTTTTAAGAAAAAAATCTAAACTATCTAATAGAAAAATAATAGCCTCTCAGGACTTGTCTAAGAAATTAGCGAGTAGGATTTTAAGGGAAGCAACTTGGCTCTTGCTTCTATTTATAGGGCTTTACATTACCTTGGCGCTTGCAAGCTATTCTTCAAGCGACCCTTCATGGATGCATAGTACCGCCTCTCAAAATGACCTAGAAAATCTAGGGGGATTGCTAGGTGCTCACTTTTCTGGCTTTGTCTTATCAGCTTTTGGAATATCTTCATGGTGGTTAGTTTTTCTAAGTATTTATAGTATTTATCTTATTTATCCTAGGATTGAGAATGAAAAATATGAAACAAAACATCGCTTAATTGTTCATTATGCAGGCTTTGTTTTATTGTTATTTTCTTCAGCAACCTTCGAATCTGGTTATATTATTGACTTAACCTCTGCCTCACTTCCATCGGGTCAAGGTGGCATGGTAGGTAACCTAGTGAATGAAATGCTTTCTAAACCCCTTGGTTATATTGGCACATTGGTTTTTTTAGTTTTTTCTTTAGCAATAGGATTTAGTTTATTTACTGGTTGGTCCTGGATTCATATCTCTGAGTTGATTGGTAATTTTTTATTTAACCTTACTCAGTTTGTATCAGATAAAATTGTAGATTGGCAAGATCGTAGCGAGGGAAAAAGAATTGAAGCAGAAAGAGATAGGGCGGTTGAGAAAGAAAGAAAAAAGTTAGAATTAAGAACTATTCCCGTAACTATATTAGAATCAAAGCCTGAAATCAAAGAAAGTAAACGGGCCAAAAAAGAAGTACAAAAAACTTTATTCGGTGATTCAGTTTTACCACCATTACATTTGCTTGATGAGCCCCCTGAACAAATTACATCACAGACGCCAGAGACTATCGAATTTATATCAAGACTTATAGAGAAAAAATTATTAGATTTTGGTGTTGAGGCAAAAGTAATTTCCGCCCAACCCGGACCAGTTATTACGAGGTATGAAATTGAACCTGCGCCAGGAGTAAAGGGTAGTCAAGTAACAAATTTATCAAAAGATTTAGCCCGCGCACTTTCTGTTGGGAGTGTTAGAGTTGTTGAAACCATACCCGGAAAAACCTGCATGGGTTTGGAAATACCAAACCCTAATAGACAAGTTGTTTATTTATCAGAAGTACTTAGTTCAAGTGTTTTTGGGGACACATCAGCCCTACTTACCGTTGCATTAGGAAAAGATATTTCTGGTAAACCAGATGTAGCTGATATTTTTAAGATGCCGCATTTATTGATTGCAGGTACAACTGGGTCTGGCAAGTCGGTGGCTATAAATGCTTTAGTACTTAGTCTTCTTTATAAAGCCACGCCTGAACAAGTTAAAATGATTTTAATTGACCCTAAGATGCTTGAATTGTCTGTTTACGAGGGAATACCACATTTACTTACACCTGTTGTTACTGATATGAGTCAAGCCGGACATGCTTTAAATTGGTGTGTTGCAGAAATGGAGCGTCGCTATAAGTTATTATCCACTTTTGGAGTAAGAAATTTAGCGGGCTTTAATAACAAGGTAAAGGAATCTAGTGAAAAAGGCACTCCACTTACCAACCCATTTTCATTAAATCCAGAAAATCCTGAGCTTCTTGATGAGCTACCTCAAATAGTTATTGTAATTGATGAGTTAGCAGATTTAATGATGGTGATGGGTAAAAAGATTGAGGAGTTAATTGCTAGACTTGCTCAAAAAGCTAGAGCCTCTGGTATACATCTCGTTTTAGCCACCCAAAGACCTTCTGTTGATGTTATTACTGGATTGATAAAAGCAAATATTCCAGCTAGAGTTGCCTTTCAAGTTTCAAGTAAAATTGATTCAAGAACAATATTGGATCAAATGGGCGCCGAAACTTTATTAGGTAAAGGTGATATGTTGTATATGCCTCCAGGAACTAGTTATCCCACCAGAATTCATGGCGCCTTTGTATCTGACCAAGAGGTACATAAAGTTGTTGAGTTTTTAAAGGCAAAGGGAGAGCCTAATTATATCGATGAAATATTAAACCCTACACATCCAGATGCTAACGAGTCAGCGGATATAGGTGCTATTGGAGAAAAAGATCCTCTGTATGATGAAGCCGTTGAAATTGTTTTGAGTTCAAAAAAAGCCTCGATTTCATATGTTCAAAGAACACTAAGAATTGGTTATAACCGGGCGGCAAGAATAATAGAGGATATGGAAAAAGCTGGACTGGTTTCAGCTATGCAAAGCAATGGTAATCGGGAAATAATTACCTCAAACAATGGCGACTAGATTACTTATAATATTATTATTTTCTTTTAATGCGATTGCAAGTGAAGCTGATTTAGAAAAAATATTAAAGATTACTAAGTCATTTAGAGGTCAATTCGTTCAAAAAGTTTCTGATCAAGATGGAAATACAATTCAGGAGGTTAAAGGGCACATGCTCTTTAAAAAACCCAATTTTTTTAAATGGGTATATTCAGAGCCCTTTAAAAATCAAATAATCAGTGATGGCGAGTTTTTGTTTCTTTATGATCCTGACTTAAAGCAAGTTATTATAACCAGATTGAGTCGCCTAGGAAATTCAAGTCCAGCCATGCTTCTTGTCTCTGAAAATATAAAAAATTTATTTGACACAGAAAATTTTTATGATGAAAAAAATCTATTTTGGTTTAAATCTGTACCCAAAAATCCAAATACATCATCTTTTAAGGAAGTCTTGATTCACTATGATGAAACCAAACTTAAAAGAATGAAGATTCTTGATAACTTTGATCATATTACTGATATTAGCTTTTTGAATATAATTCAAAATGAAAGCATCAATGATGCGGTATTTTTATTTAATCTTCCTGAGGGGGTGGATGTAATTAAAAATTAAATGGATACTGAAAAAAAAATTCCACTTTCAGAGCTATTGAGGCCTAAAAAAATTGAAGACGTTATCGGGCAGGCACACCTTCTTGAACGCGGGCAGTCTCTTAGGGTTGCAATAGAATCTGGAAATCTTCCTTCAATGATTCTTTGGGGGCCACCAGGTGTTGGTAAAACAACGATTGCTAGAGTTGTTGCCAACACGAATGACGCTCAATTTATTTCTTTATCTGCTGTTTTGTCAGGAGTTAAAGAAATAAGAGAGTCAATTGAAAAAGCTGAATTTGCAAGAGATCAGCATGATAAAAATACTATTTTGTTTGTTGATGAGGTTCATCGATTTAATAAGAGTCAACAGGATGCATTCTTGCCACATATCGAGTCTGGCCTATTTACCTTTATTGGTGCAACAACTGAAAACCCATCATTCGAAGTTAATTCAGCATTACTTAGCCGTTGCCAGGTATATGTTTTAAAGTCATTAACTGAATCTGAATTAGAGTTAATTTTTAAGAAAACTTTAGCTGATAATAAAGGTATTAAGTTTTCCGACAAAGCAAAAGAAATTATTTTAGGGTTTTCTAATGGTGACGCTCGTAGACTAATTAATCTTATGGAAATGATAATTAATAATGCCTTGAGAGCTGACGAGACAAAAATTGATGACAATTTTGTCAACAAGCTGCTATCAGATAAAACTCGTAGGTTTGATAAGGGAGGCGATCAATTCTATGATCAAATCTCAGCGCTCCATAAGTCTGTAAGAGGCTCAGATCCGAACGCATCAATTTATTGGCTTTTAAAAATGCTGGATGGAGGGGCTGACCCACTTTATCTTGCAAGAAGAGTTATAAGAATAGCTATTGAAGATATTGGGTTAGCAGACCCTAAAGCGCAATCAATAGCTCTTGAAGCCTATCAAATTTTCGAGAGACTAGGTTTTCCTGAGGGAGAGCTGGCTTTAACTAATGCAGTTATTTATCTTTCTATCGCTCCGAAAAGTAATGCTTCTTATATGGCTTATAATGAATCAAAATTATTTATTAAAGACCAAGGTCATTTTGATGTCCCAATTCACCTTAAAAATGCTCCAACAAAGTTAATGAAAAATTTGGATTATGGTAAGGACTATAGGTATGCTCATAATGAAATGAATGCATATGCTGCTGGAGAAAAGTATTTCCCGGATGAGTTAGACCCTGTAGAATTTTATAGACCAACAGATCGAGGTTTAGAAAAGAAAATTAAAGAAAAATTAGATTATTTAAAGTCACTTGATGACCAACATAAAAATAAAGATCAGGGTTAATTATGATTAATGTAAATTTATTAAGAGAAAATATTGAAGATACCGTCAAAAATCTTGAGTCTAGAGGGTATTCGCTAAATATAAAAGCGTATCAAAATTTTGAAGACAAGAGAAAAGCTATTCAAACAGAGACGGAAGAGCTGCAAGGTAAAAAAAACCAACTTTCAAAAGAGATTGGTATATTGAAGGAAAAGGGTGAAGATGTTAAAGATACAATGGATAGTGTTAACTCTATGTCGGAGAAATTAAAAGGCCTAGAAGTAAATTTAAGTGAAATTCAAAATTCTTTATTAAATTTTTTGCTTGATATTCCAAACATTCCTCATGACTCAGTGCCAAATGGAATAACGGAGAAAGAAAATGAAGTTGTAAAAGAATATGGTAAGCCTCTAAAATTTGACTTTAATGTCAAGGATCATGTGGATATTGGTGTAAATCATGGTTTAGATTTTGAAATGGGAAGTAAGCTATCAGGAGCTAGATTTGTCTCTATGAAGGGTAATATGGCAAGACTCCACCGAGCAATAGGACAGATGATGTTGGATGTTCAAACCCAAGAGCACGGCTATGAAGAGTGCTATACCCCATATTTAGTTAAACAAGAGTCATTAATTGGAACAGGCCAATTACCTAAGTTCTCTGAAGATTTATTTAAAACAAGTAGAGGAGATGATGACTTTCTTTACCTTATACCAACAGGAGAGGTCCCTCTAACAAATTTTGTACGAGATACTATAGTTAATAAAAATGATTTGCCATTAAAGTTTACGGCGCATACGCCGTGCTTTAGATCTGAAGCTGGCTCATACGGTAAAGATACAAGAGGTATGATTCGTCAGCATCAATTTGATAAGGTCGAAATGGTTCAAATAAGTCATCCTGATTTAAGCTACAAGGCATTAGATGAGATGGTGACCCACGCTGAAAATATTCTCCAAAAGCTAGAATTGCCATATAGGGTAGTCGCTTTGTGCAGGGGTGATATGGGTTTTGGATCTGCTAAGACATTTGATATCGAAGTCTGGCTTCCGTCACAGAATACGTATAGAGAAATATCTTCTATATCTAATTGCGAAGACTTTCAAGCAAGAAGATTAAAAGCAAGATATAAAGACGCCGAAGGTAAAAATAAATTTTTACATACATTGAATGGCTCAGGTTTAGCAGTTGGTAGGACTTTAGTGGCTATCTTAGAAAATTACCAACAAGAAAATGGCGACATCAAAATTCCACAAGCATTAGTTCCATATATGAATGGAAAAAAAGTTTTAACTATTACTAAATTATAGCTCCATCAGACATGTAATTTGTTGCACCATTATTAGCTACTATAATATGGTTGACAGTATCTAAAAAAATACCATGTTCAAGGACCCCCGGAATAAGTGATATCCGTGATGATAAGATATGAATACTTTTATCTTTATCTTCAAATTCACAATCAAGAACTAAATTACCATAAGACGTAATAGCAAAACCATCACCAGCAGTATTTTCTCTTAAATTACATTTAGTTGTAAATTTCTCAATAATGTTTTTTGTTATTTTCCATGCAATAGGAGAAACTTCAACTGGAATTGGAAAATTAGTACCAATTTTATCTACCATTTTTGAATTATCACCGATAATAACGCACGCTCTACTGGACCTTGCTAATAATTTTTCTCTTATTAGATCGTATCCTCGACCTTTAAGAACTTGAATTCTATTATCATTATCAATTGCAATTTCGTCAGCACCATCAACATATAAATCAATTGATTCAATTTGATCCAGAGAAACACAATTTAATCCTGCATTAGCTGCATTGATACCACTAATAGTTGAGCTAGCAACTACTTTTATATCAAAATTTTCTTCTTTGATTTTTTTTGCTAATCCTTCAATAAAAAAGTTTGCAGTAGAACCTGTGCCAAGACCTATGATTGTATTGTTTTTTACGAAGTCTAATGCAGCATTTGCAACTAATTCTTTATCATTCATGTCATATTCCCTGTTAAACGTTTGTTTATTGTTATAATAATAAGATTAATAAAGATAGTAATGCATGACCACACCATTAGTAAATAAAATTTCATCAAAATCAATTCTTCTTGATTCTAGTATGCCACTTAGCATTAGTTTAAGTGAGTATTTTATTAATCATTTGAAAAAAACCGGTAAATCCTTAAACGTGTTTACGACTTCTGTATTTGAAGCAAATAAGCTTAAAGATGAAATAGCTTGGCTTCACCCAACTATTAAGGTTAACTTATTACCAGATTGGGAAACACTTCCCTATGATGAGATTTCACCTCACCCAGATTTAACCTCTGAAAGACTTTTAACTTTACACAGAATGACACAAAAAGAATTTGATATAAATCTACTACCAATAACTACTTCTTTACATTTTATCCCACCCCGAAAGTATATTGAGAAGTTTAGTTTTACTTTTAAAAAAGGCCAAAAAGTAGATACTGATAGTTTTAAGAGTCGACTTGAAGAGAACGGATATATGAACGTAGAAAAAGTTTTGAATGCAGGGGAGTATGCTGTTAGAGGAGGGCTTATAGATATATACCCTATGGGGTCAAAGATACCTTACAGAATTGATTTTTTTGATGATGAGATCGATCTAATAAAGACATTTGATGTAGATTCGCAGAGAAGTTTGTACCCAACTAAAGAAATAAAACTATTACCTGCAAAAGAATGCCCCTTAGATGATGAAAGTATAAAAATCTTTAGAGAAAATTATCGTGAAAGCTTTGAGGGAGATTTATCAAAGTCAAGAATATACAAAAATATTAGTAAGGGTATACCCTTTTCTGGGATGGAGTGGTACTTACCACTATTTTTTACTTCAACAAATAATATATTTGACTATCTTGAACCTGATGACTTAGTTTTTAAGATGGATGGCTTGGAAGGGGCGACAAATGAGTATTGGGATGAGACATCTAAGCGCTTTAAGTTGTATGCACATGATCTCGAAAGACCAATAATAAGCCCTGATCAACTCTTAATGAAGAGAGATGTTTTCTTCAAATCCATTAGTAGTTATGAGAATTTAAAGAAAAAAAATAACTTATCTCTCACTAATCTACCAAACATTGGAATTGATCGATCGGATGACCTGCCTCTAAGAAAGTTAAAAGATTTTATAACTAAGAGTAACCACAAGGTACTAATTTGTTCTGAAAGTCTTGGGAGAAGGGAAACGCTGTCTGAATTGTTGGTTGAATCAGACCTGAGCTTTGATTTGGTAGATAGCTGGGAAAATTTTCAAACTTCCGGTTCTCTGATTTCATTAACGGTTAGCCCATTTCATGATGGATTTGTATCTGATTCAGCTATCCTGATAACCGAGAATGAAATTTTCCCCAACTACATCAGGCAATCAAAAAAACAATCTAAGAATAAAAATTTTAACGCAGAGGGAATTTTAAGAGATCTTTCTGAGTTAACTGTAGGTGACCCTGTCGTCCATGAGCAGCACGGTGTTGGACGCTACCATGGTTTGATTAATGTAGACTTGGGTGACGGGGAAACAGAATTTTTACTTTTACATTACGCGAATGAGCATAAGTTATATATACCTGTTTCCCAACTACATTTAATCTCAAGGTACTCAGGTGGACCATTAGAGTCTGCGCCTACGAATAGGCTAGGTTCTGGCGCATGGGAAAAATCTAAGAGAAAGGCATTATTGCAAATTCATGATACTGCCGCAGAACTTCTTAGTCTTTATTCAAAGAGATCTTTAAAAAAAGGGTTTGTTTCTAAGATTTCATTAGACGAATACGAGTCTTTTGTTGAGGGCTTTCCTTTTGAAGAAACTCCAGACCAATTACAGGCCATAGAAAGCGTTATAAAGGATATGGAGTCTCAAAGACCTATGGATAGATTGGTCTGTGGAGATGTCGGGTTTGGTAAGACTGAAGTTGCTCTTAGGGCAGCATTCATATCTGTAATGAATAATAAGCAAGTAGCGATTCTTGTACCTACAACCCTCCTGGCTGAGCAACATTACAATAATTTTTTAGATAGGTTTGCTAAGTGGCCCATTAAAATTGAAGAAGTTTCAAGGTTCAAGTCTAAAAAACAACAAATTGAAGCTTTAGCAAATTTAGAAGATGGTAAGGTAGATATTATTATAGGTACTCATAGACTCCTTCAAAATGATGTTAGATTTAAAGACCTAGGGTTGGTTGTTATTGACGAAGAGCATCGTTTCGGAGTTAGACAAAAGGAAAACCTAAAATCTCTTAGACTTAATGTTGATGTATTAACCTTGACAGCAACACCAATTCCAAGAACTTTATCAATGGCAATGGAGGGCTTAAGAGAATTTTCAATTATTGCTACTCCGCCACAAAAACGACTATCAATCAAAACATTTGTTCACGAATACAGTGAAGGGGTTATTCGTGAGGCTATATTGAGAGAGTTTAATAGAGGAGGTCAAGTTTATTTTCTTTATAACGATGTGAAAACAATTAACTCAATGCATGAAAAGTTATCTAAATTGGTCCCAGAATCAAAAATTGGAATTGCTCATGGTCAGTTAAGAGAGCAAGAATTAGAGCAGGTTATGCAAGACTTTCATCAGCAACGAATTAATATCTTATTATGCTCAACAATTATTGAGAATGGAATTGATATTCCAACGGCAAATACAATAATTATGAACCGAGCAGATAAATTTGGTTTAGGGCAGCTTCACCAGTTGAGAGGCAGGGTAGGAAGGTCACACCATCAAGCTTATGCATATTTGTTATTGGATCGCGATAGAAAAATTACATCTCAGGCAAAAAAACGCTTAGATGCAATTCAAATGCTTGAGGATTTAGGAGCTGGTTACTATTTAGCTATTCACGATTTGGAGATTAGGGGTGCTGGAGAGCTTCTTGGAAGCAACCAAAGTGGAGAGATTCATGAAATAGGGTTTAATTTATATATAGATATGTTGAATCAGGCAGTAAAAGTTATTAAATCTGGTAAAACGTTAGATATAGATAACCCTATATCTACAAAAAAAGAAATTAATCTGCATGCTCCAGCTATTTTGACCGAGTCCTATTGTACAAATGCCAATGAGAGGCTCATTATTTATAAAAGACTATCAAGCTGTAAAGATACAGAGGAGCTAAAATTAATGAAAGAAGAACTTATTGACCGTTTTGGAGTTATGCCGGAGCAAACCCAAAATTTAATTATTGTTCATCAGTTGCGACTTGATATTGAGCAATATGACGTTGAAAAAATAGATGCGGGTAAATCTTCTATAGAAATAACATTTAAGGCCGATGCTAATATTGATCCAATTAAATTAATAGATCTTATTCAGACAAATAAAACAATTAAAATGAATGGCCCAAAAAAAATTAAGTCTGTAGTTTCAATTACTGACATAAAAAAACGCTCAGATTTTATAACTAAACTT
>Ga0209192_10002722_pt1 | contig 12449 bp, 11 predicted proteins | sample ArcticOcean_MG_C_11_FD_187433 | JGI IMG/M metagenome (GOLD analysis project Ga0209192, IMG submission 187433) | Marine microbial communities from western Arctic Ocean - ArcticOcean_MG_CB2_154 (SPAdes) (version 2) | ecosystem: Environmental > Aquatic > Marine > Oceanic | place: Arctic Ocean... | reverse complement strand
AGTTAGGGTGACAATGTCAGACCCAGCATCGTTTAAGGCAGTTGTCTTATAACACTTCATACCGGCGATGTTACCTTGCATAACGAGGCCATTACGAAGAGGCGATGTAGAATCACCCGTTACCTGTACTTCTGCAAACTTAGAGCCAGCAGAGAACAAGACCTCATAGAACTGCGGAGGTGCTACGAAGAAACGATTTTCTTCCGGGATAGACTGATCGTCTAAAGACCGCGCAATTTTGAGGATTAAGTTAACGGCGTTATCACCATCACCGCCTGCGGTAAGGTTCAAGTCAAACGGAGTACCTACAGTACCCAAGCCAGTAACTTGCTGTACGCTCGCACCAGTTTCAGAAGTAATACCAGCACCACCAATCATTTGAGTGAGGATGTTAGCATCATACTTACGCTTGAGTGAGTACGCGCCTGAAGAAGTAGCCAATGCCTCAAAGTTGACATGTGACTGACGCTCTTCGATGTCGTCGATTTTGAACGCAAAAGCATTCGCTTGGTCTACAACCATAGTAGTCTGGTCGTCAGCGAGGTCTTGTGGATTTACCACAGCACCACGTGAGTATGCAGAAACCGTAATTGTAGGCTCTTTGATTATACGAACTGTGTCGCCGTAGTTTTCAATTTCACCAGCGTAGTCAGTGTTGGTGATATCTTCTACTACAGAAGCACGGCGGAAAAACTTCAAGACTTTTTGGGAAAAGATTTCCGGTGTAAAGTTTCCTGAAGGTAGGTTGCCGTATCCGGCGGCGCTATTAAAAGCCATGTTATTACCCTTCCTTATGAGATAGTTTTAGGTATTTATGCGTTATAGTTAATGCGGCCTTCTGAACGTGCGGCGTCGAGTTCACCTTCTAGTTTCTCGAATTCCCACGCTTTCATACGGCCTATTTCCGAAGCGTTCCATAGTTTTTTGTTTGGATTAGCTTCGTTTACTACGTCTTTAGCTTTAGGTTGTCTAACCGCTAAAGCCGCGTCAGCATCGCTTTTTCGTGTCTTTTTACCTATACCCATATCTGCTTTGTACAGATCTAAGACTCTACTCGCCCACGGAGCATCTGAATTGTTTTTATATATACCATCTGAGATAGTAGGCGGCTGTTGATCCAGCCACGCTAAAAACTTTTCATCTGTTCTTAGTTGAGAAAAATCCGGGTGTTGATTTAGAAGTTTTTGGTACGCCGCTTGAACGTTAGCCTGTTCTTCACGACCTTTTAGTACCTCGACTTCCGACCTGAGCTCTTGTAACCGGCTTTCCGCCTGAACAGTGGAGATAGTTTCTACGACCCTGTAAACATCAGGGTACTTTTCCTTAAACGCATTAAGCTCTTCTGGTGTTGTCGGAAGTTCTGTGTGTGACAGTCCTTGCTCGGCACCTACTTGCTGTGCATTTTGGATTTCTGCTTTCTCTTGTTTCCACTCATCAAGTTTGGAATCATAGTGTTTCTTTAAGTCGTCGTACCTTTTTTTGTAATCAGTACTCGAACCTTCAGCCGGTTTTGCAAATGAGGTAGACTCTAGTTGTTCTACAGGAGTAGCCTCTTCCGTAGTTGAGGGGTCCGTAGCTTCTACTTCGTCATCTTCTGTATAAACTTCATCTCGGTAATCTCCACGATACAAACTATCGTTATTAACTGTTCCGAAACTATCATTTGCTTTGTTGGCGCGATGCCCTTTTTGTTTTGCCATTGTATTCTCCTATCTCACGGGGCCTCATGGCTGAGGGTAGCCGTAGGTGTTACACGGGGCCTGCGGAATTGCAGGGTAGCCGTTAAAATGCGTATTAGAATCTATATTCTAGTCCGACGTTAATATCGCCCTCGTTATTGCCTGAGAGAGAAACTTTGCCGTTTTTATCGATTTGGTACGTAAACGTTCCGTCTACACGATCATTGCCGTTGGAATTTTGTGTTTTAGACAACTTCACGCCCAGATCACCGAAGATTGCCCCCATATTGAATCTTGTCATAGTAGAGCTATTACCAAACGGTATCTTTTCTCCTTGCGGAGAAGTAACAGTGCCGCTGTTTTTACCCGCCTGTTTTTCGATCCCTAAGAGTAGCGAGGTATCGTCGTTAAGGAGTAGTTTACCGTCTAGAGCAACCCCGATGTTTTGATTTTCAGCATTTACAACGGCACCATCGGGGTACTGCCGTGAGTTAGACTGTTTGTTGTAAGAAATTCCCGGACGAACGGCAAAACCTTTACCCGCGTACTCTGCGGAAATGTTTGCTTGTGACTTTTCTTCTGTATTCCCACGAGAGATGTCTAAACCCCCTTTCGCAGAAACACTAGCTCCTCCCTTTGCCATAGGAGCCATCATTCCTTCCGCAGGATTTTGCGGCTGTTGGTCTAACGCTTCAGCTTCAGGAGATTGGCCGTTTTCCTCTACTCGTTTTTGAGTTTCTCGGAGACCCCGGTTGTTTATCTTTTCTAGCCGGTCATACCCAATCACTTCAGCAACTACAGGGGGGATTAACACCTCGCCCTTTGAGACGAGCAGAGAAACTTCTGTATCTAATTCTCCGGTAGTTATGCCTTTTGCACTACTCATGCCTTGCAATTGTAGCTCTCGTATAGCGCCGATGATCATTTTCTTAACATCGTCACTTCCCATAAACTCAGCCGCCGCCGCGTTAATCACGAACGTACCCTCTTCTACATCGATAGGTACATCATCTGCGACAGTTTCTGCGTCAGGTATTTGTTCTGGAGTACCCCCTACAAAACCTACGGGGCCCACAGGACCTGCGGGAGGGGCTTGTGGTTGTTGTACATTTGGGGGAGCACCCGGAACAGGGCCACCTTCTGCAAAAGAAAAGGGGTTCTCAATAGAAAAAGGGCTCTCACTAGAAAAAGGGTTTAAAGAATTTTCACCTAAAAACGTCTTAAAAGAATCGACGGCGTCTGCACCATACGGAGAAAATGTGCTGTACAGAGGGCTCGAGGTACCCCCCATTAATCCAGCTAGTAACCCCGAGCTATTCGTGGTCGTAGTTGCTCCGGGCTGAGGAGAAGGGGGAGTCCTAAAACGGTCATTCCCTTCGGCCTCCTTTATCTGATCTAAGCTAGTCTGCGCGAATAGAGCTTCTTCCTCTTCAGGTGACACCCCATATCTAGAAGAAATAGCCCCACTGAGAAGTGTAGCTTCCCCAAAATTAACCCTTTCTCTGGTTCCTCTTTGCGAAGGCGAAGCAAGACTTGTGGCATTAGGTATTTGTGCGGCGGAATACCTATCTACTCTCGCACCCCCGGGGGTTAAATAACCTATGGCATTTCCAACAAAATCTGATACAGGGTAGTCCTCGTCAATGTTCCCAAACCACGCTTCGTCTCCTCTTAAATCATAAGCAGTATCTCTAGTATTGGAAGTGCCTAGACGTTCTGCTATTTTATTTCCTATGACGTTTGCGCCTCGATTGAGGGAAGCAACAAAACCTTTCTGAGTATCTGGCTCTGGTTTAATATCATTCGCTAAAGTATTGCGGCCTACTGAGCTTGCTAACCACGAAGTGTCAGCATCCGAAAGTCTTCCGGTAGAGTAAAGACCTCTAGTCTCCCCTTCCGCATTTAAAACCGCCATTTTACCGGCTTCTTGAGCAACCCCGATATCAGTGAGTTGTTTCTCTATGTTATCCATCGTTGAAAAATCAGACTTCTCTTCTGTAAAAGAGTAGAAAGAGTCACTAAAGTCCCCTGCTGACCCTCCCTGTAACTCCACAGAAGGAGCGGGGTTATTTACACTCGAAAAGACGTTGGAGTTGTCACCCCCCGAATTTTCGTTGTTGTTAGTACCGGCGGAACTACTAGCAGAAGTATTATCTACTTGCTCTGCGCCAACTTCGTTGTAGTCGTCGTAGCCATAGTCGTCACCGAAACCCATTATTTTATCTCTCTTGTTCTATGACTGCTTGGTGATTAGATTTGAGGTTCTGGAGGCTGTCCAGTAAAACCATCTTCCCCTGCAATTGGAACATTTCCCGTTCCGATTGTGCCGTCACCAACCCCCGAAGCGTCAACTGGTGGAGGTCCGCCAGATACTGCGTTAGCGCCGCCCATGCTTGGGGGTTGTTGACCAGCGGCCCCAGCGTTTGGGCCTGCTCCTTGTTGAACATTAGATAATCCTTGGAGCACTTTCGCGTAAAGCTGTGCTTCATCTAAATTGTTTACGAGTTCTTCCGGGTCAATGTCTTGCGATATTGCTAATTCCCGCATTAAATTTGGGAGTTTTATAAAGGGTGCAAGCATAGGGTTAGAAACCGTCTGGAGAAGCGTTGTAAGCCTCTGTGAGCGAACTTCTTTCTGCATGACTGCTGAGGTACCCCTCGGCTTAATAGAGAGGTCTCCTACGATGTCTGGTGCGTCATCGTTGTATTGCATATTCCACTGAAAATAAGATAAACCGAGAGGCTTTAAAAGGTAGTCGTCGATATTCTTTACGACAGTCTTAATTGACATGCTACCCTGTGATAACAGCATAGAAAGTCCAGAGGAAGTGCGGCCAGTTCCTGATACACCTGTCTGTCCGTGCGTGATGCTCGGAATACCGGTCTCTTCATCCGCAAGTTGTCTAGAAATCTGATACATCTGAATATTTTCAGGTGCTGTGTTTGGAAACTTTAGACCATTAATTGCAGTACCTGTTACTCCAGACTGCCTGCGGAATACTTTTCCGGGGAAAATATCAAAGTTTTGACCCGGGACAAGACTAGCTTCATCTACGTCAAATACTAGATTACCTGCAAGAGCTAGGTTGTCGATAGCCATACGTATGTGACCATTCATTAACATCTGAGCGTCTTCCATATTCTCAGCTACACCTACCCCCCAGATTTGGTAGGGGTTAACTTCAAAAGGAAAAGCGTAGTAAGGAATTCTAGCGGGCATAAACGGATTAAGAACGCACCGAATAACAGAGGAGCCACATATCCACGCATTTATTTGAACTTGGTCTAGCTCAGACATATCATCAGGTACGTCTAAACCCACTTCAGCCGCAAATTTAGCGTCTAATACCCCCCAGTACTCGAGGACTTCATACCTATTTTCTTGGTATTGCGGTTGGCTAGCGTCTTCACGGATAGTGTCTTCGTAGTATTTATCCGTGTAATTAGGACCTTTATTAAGACATTCTTCAATGGCTTGCCCGTTAAAGTAAGGGCGATTCATTAAGTTTCGTAACTGCTGGCGATTCAAGCGGTGTCTTTGAATTACATACTCACAGTCTTCGATACTGGTAGCAGATGGGTCGGGGTGAAAGTCCCATATAGAAACGTGCTCAATTCGAGGTACAATCTTTTCTTCGGGAGTGTACTCTCGAGTACCGTCTTCTCCACGTTCCCAACGGTGAGTACGTTCGTAAAAGTTAAAAGGGCCTTTTACAATTCCCGTACCTAAGAGAGAGGCTTCAAAGACAGCGTAGCGCATTACGTTAACTGCATCTGTATCTAAAAGCTGATCATGGATTAACTTTTCGAGTTTTGCCGCCGCAACTTTAGCAGGCTCAAGCTGGGGCTCCCCGGAATGGGAGGGACCCTCAGTAAGTTGGTCAGCCATAGACTGATACTTACCGTAGTTAACCTTCGTGTCTCCGGGTTCAAGCTTTGCACCGTCATCAGGAAATCCAAAAGGGCTTTGAAGCTCATCTATAGGAGACTTTAAATGCGCGTATTCCGCAACTCCTTCCGGGACAGGGCTCGCCTCAACAACAATAGGAAATTTCTTGTTGGCGAACAAGATGTCAACGATCTGACCGTATGCCGCAAGAACTTTTGTCTTAGTTATTTTAATAAAGACTTTTGAACGTTCTGATTCACGGTATTGCGTAGAGGTATCGTAGATACCCCTATAGTTTTTATACGCTTGTAACCAGCGTTCTTCAAAAGTTCTACGGCCATTTTCAGAATCTTCAAATAGATTCTTTATATGCCCTGCTAGTCCCGGCATTTTCTCTTCAACGTTGACCATTTCAACGCTAGAGTCGTCAGGAGCTTGAAGGAAACCCTCATCAGCCATGTCTACTTACCTTATGAGTAAAGCGCACTCTGTTTGTCTGAATTAAGAATAGAACTATCCAAAGCTTGCTTACCACCTTTTTTAGCCGCATCTACAATTAGTTCTTCAGTATTTGCTTTCGTGTCAAAATCTTTTCCTTCGCGGACAAGGTTGTTTTCCCCGCAATTGTAGTCAACACCGTACGTGTCTGCGCTCATAATATCTTTCATGTTATTTTCCTTCTCTAAGGTTTTGCATATACTGTCTATACTCTTGAAGTCGCTCTTCAAAGGGACGAGAATCAGTCATATATGCGGGGGTTGGTTTTGGTTGTAAACTTTGTTGCATCTCTGAAGGTAGATTATATTCAGGATTCATAGAAGTCTGGGAAGGGGAGGGTGGAGAAACTACTTCCTCTGTAGAGGAAAAAAGATCTTTTGCAGTATTAGATATACTCTCGCCAACGCTATACGGGGTAACAAGGTTATCGGGCTCCCCTTCTTTTGGCGGCTGAAGACTTTTATAAACTTCTTTACCTAAAGTCACGGCGGCGTTAATCTTTCCCACTTTACCTAGATTTTTTCGGATGGTGCTTTTCCAGTCTTTAAAAGAGGGTTCTTCTTTGGGGGTTTCATCCAACAAACCTAAAGTTGAGGGCAGACCAAATCCTACATCGATCATACCGACGATGTCGGGGTCAGTCTTTTTTTCTGGCTCTTTTAGCTCTCGTACTCTAGAAGTCATACTGCCTAGATTAGTGAGGGCTTCGATAAGATGAGGAGGTAAATCCCCGAAGTCTACTTCCGTTTCTGCTACAGCTTTTTTAGGTTCGTTTTTGGCGTCTGTTTTTATTTGATTTAATTCTGATTTAGTTACTTCAGCATCTATGAGAGCCTGTTTATTACCGGGGTCCGTTAGTATTCTAGCCTCTTCGACCCGCGCTTGTGCGGTTTTCGCTGAAGCCCTAGCAATACGGGCATTTGCGTCTGCGTCTGCTACCGCACGTTGCTTTTGTGAGAGTACTCTTCGTTCTTCTTCCGTTAAAACGGAGTCGTTACTCCCGGTTGAATCGTTAAGAATATCCCCAATGTCTCCGCCGATAAGCAGATTAGCGACGATGTCTCCTACTCCATCTTTAGCGATCCGACCAGTGTAGTTTGCAGTGAGAATTGACGCAGGTTCATGCCCCATCATTACTTCGGTAACGTCAATAGGAAGCTTTAGCTCTTCCCTAACAATCCTAGCCATTATGTGACGAACAACACTATTCGTACTAACTACACCTTTGTCTGGTTTTAAGGTATCGACTAGGGGTAATACGTCTTCAAACGCCAATAATGACGGTGAAATATACTTGGTAAATGCGCGATTGTACGTTCTCGGGCTAACGTCAAAAAGTTTATCACTTGTGCTAGATTCATAGTTACGGATAACGAGATCGGCCATAAGTGACCCACGTTTAAACTTGAGGCTAGGGCGAGACTTTGTTCCGGATGTGAAAGCTTTAATTGTAACGGTTTCATCCGTAAGAATAACATCCGTTTTTTTAATCGCGTTGCCCCCGTTAATTTGCTCGGGGCGTTGAAATGTTGCCTTGTGGTATTGCGCTAAATCTGCTGTTGCCTCCCCATATTCTTCTCGAATCTTTGGGGTAGCGTCTGCGTAGATTATCTCCATGTCTTTTAGAGAAAGCGCACCTTGCATGGGGCGAACGCCGCCCAGCCCTGTTCGTTGAGTGCCTTTACTAATGCTACCGGAGTCTTTGCCCCCAGCAATCTTCGGGTAAACAGATATACTTGTACCTGTTTGAGCGCCGGGGATTGTCGTGTTGATAGCCCCCGATTCTTGGAGTATAGGGCGAATAGCTCCTTCGAGAACTATAAAGTTACCGAAGTGATTAGTCCCCGCTTCATTTACGCGAGGGTCTAGGCGCGACCAGTTAGCTTTTTTTCTCATCTCTGCTAGGGGAAGATTGAGGGGTATACCTATCTTATTTTTCTCGAACGCCGAGCGTAGAGCCCGCAAGCTTTTTTTAGCACCGGAACCTGTAATCGGTTCTGAAAGAGCGTAATCAATAGCATCCCCTAGTGTTAAGGTAGTATCAACAGCTTTTTCTACAAATTTTTCGTAAGACAGTGCCATTTAGTATCCGAAGGTTGCATCTTGAGGTTTAAACGTGCTATTCTTAATGTCGTTAAGAGATTTGTGGATGGAAACGTAGCCTGATGTGCGAGTCATCAACATATAACGCAGTGCGTCATAGGCGTGATCTTCTGCTTTTGTGTCTACGTCTTCAGAATTTGTTTTAGAGAGTGGTATACCAGCGAGTTGTTTTATTATGTTTGTACAAGTGTTAAAAAACTTAACTGTAGGTTCTTTTGTGAACTGGTTGTCGCCTAAACGACTGTGCATTTCCATTTTACCGGCTATACGGTTACTATCGGAAGGAGTCCACCGACAACCCCCACGTATCATCGTTTCAGCTATAGATGGCCCGTATCCTGTACGGTTCCAGCACGATTTATCGAGGACAGTGTAGTGAGGATTAGGGTCCCACTCCTCCATCTCTATTATTTTAGCGGCAAGTTGCTCCGCTGTAAAGTGTTTTACGTATAATTCTTTGTAAACCCATATATTGTTGTCCCAATCTATCGCTCCCCAGAGTACGCACGAAGGGCTTGCATAACCGTAATCAGCGGCACGGATGCGGGGCCAATTTGTTGGTAGTTCAAAAGGTTCCACCACGTGCTTGAGCTTATTAAACTCCGGGAACGCGCATCCTTCGGCCACATCCCAATCTCCATCAAGCAAACGTTTTCGTTCTGTCTCAGGGAGGGAGAGGAGCATTGCTTCATACTGTCCGTCTTCCATAAGGTACGGATTATCTGTGAGGCGAGCCGGTACAAACTTTCTCCAGTAGAGAGCTTGTCCTGCTTTTGCGTGGTAGTCGGGATATACGAGGGGTTTTTCTGATTCGAGATCTGTAGGTATGAATCTAACCCCGTGTTCGTTCTGGTCGATGTACATTTTCTTAACCCACCATCCACCGACACCTCCGGGGTTGGCTGTACACCGCATAGAGAGGTTCTTCGAGAGTTCTGGGTCCGTGCTCCGTAAACGTGAGCGGAGATATTCCCAGACGTAGGGGGTTGGATACTGTGTGACTTCATCGATAGCGATCCAATTAAAGGCTTGCCCTTGGTAACGTGTTACGTCTTTATCTTTGTCGAGGTAAGAAAACCAGATGGTTGCGCCACTAGGGAACACCCACGTAGACTTTGATTCTCTAAAAACAGCCCCGGGGAATGCTTTTGTGTACAGTTGCTTAGACTTGGAGATGAGTTCTGTGAGTTCATCGAGAGTCCTACGGAGTAGAAGGCCCCGATGGTTAGAATTATGACAATACCGTAGAGGATCAGCCAGTAACGCGAAGGATTTTCCGCCACCTGCCGCACCGCCATAGAGTACATCCTGTTCTGGAGATGAGAGAAACTCTTCTTGAGGGCCTGAATTTGGTTTAAATACAATTTCAGCCTCTCCGACGAGGTCTCTAACAGCTTTTGGAAGAACATCTACGTCTCCGAGATCTATTGTTCGAGATTTCTTCCCCTGAAGAGCCGTCTCTACCTTCTTCGCGGCGTTTTGCCGTATATTTGCGCGATATGATTGTTTTTGAGCCGCCGCTTTCTTCTTTGCGGCTTCTTTTTTTGACTTATTTATACTCGCCTGCGTTGCTCTCCGCGCCTTTTCCGCAGTAGACAAGTTATAACGGGCTTTTGGCGCGTTTGGGTCCTTCGGGGGACGACCTGTCTTCTTAACTTCTTCACTCACGCGGGAAATCTGTCACTTTCATCTTAAAAAACTGGTCCATTTCCTTCGGGTTATCTTCCGGTTCGGCAACATAACAGTCAATCTCAGTGTATCCGAGCTTTTTAGCGGCAATAAACCTGTTGTTACCCACGTAAACTTCGTAGATACCCTCCTTTTCGGGGAGGACGAAGAGTGGATTTAGTAAACCCGCCTCTTTTATTGATTTCTTCACTTCCACGATGTATTCACCCTTCCCCCTGTACATATTACGGAGTTTTGTGGTGGGGATTGATACCGTCTTTCTCTCGAGGGGGTTGTTTCGGGCCGTTAACTTCACTTTATTTATTCTTACGGGAGTTTATCCAGCGGGATGTGTACCCCTCCGGGCTACGAGCGATGCCGACCATGCGAGATATCTGTTTTGACATCGCGACACCTTCTTTAAAAGATTTTACGGGAATAAAGTCCCCGTTCTCTATCGCTATATCCCGTGCTTTTTTTATGGGGAGTTCTTTTCTGACCCCATCAACTACCCGTACTGTAGGAAAGAGACCTATCGTCTTCTCCTCGGGGTCCATATACTCTACTGTTGTGTGGACCATCCCTGCGGATTCACTCTCGGGAGCGAGGATCTCTGTAGTCGCACTCTTAAACCAGCCCCTCTGGGGTATTTTAAGTGGCATCTATAACCATCTCTTTTTTCGGGGGGAGTAGTACCACCCCATGTATAGCTTGGACGTTGATGTTGTGAGTTTCTTGCTTGCCGAGACCGACCCTATTGAGGAGAGACTCTGCGGCTTGGAGGCGTATATTATCTCCACGCTGGATCTCGTCGGCGTCAATCGTCGCCACAAGTTTATTTGCGGCCTTGATAGCACCACCTGCAAGAATAGACCGGGACCTGTCAATGATCTCATCAGCGAGTGTATCTTTGAGATACCCGATGGAACCCGTCGAGTAACCTGCAACCTCACAGGCCCGCGAAAAGTTCCCGTTGTGTTCAAAGAGAGCTTCGAGGAAGTGCTTTTGTTGGTCGTTGAGTTCACGCTTCTTGTTTTGCTGTTGGAGAAGATTCACCGGGTTCCTTTGGAAGGGTACTGTTCATTAATTTCCCCTTGTGTTCTAGCCCCTCTGGCTCTCTTTAATACTTTATCTTTTGCTTTCTTACCCGCCTGTCGTGCTTCTTTAGTTGCAGTCTTGGTTTTACCGAGAGCGCCTACTCCATGAGCATTTTCAAAACGATCTAGAAGGGTTTTATCTTCCGTGCGCTCTTTGCGAGCATCACTTGCGGCTTTTTTAGCTTCTTCCATAGTGCGACGATCCTGATCATCTTCAGCACGGAGAGAGCCATCCTGTTTCATATAGATAGTAGAAGAAGTATTGTAGTCAAGCCCTTGCGGCTTGCGTACAGAATTGCCATAGGGTTTGTTCTTAGACATTATATAACCTACATGCGGGTAAAAAAAGAATAAGGAGTACCGTACGAGGTGTCTGGGCGTGGGACTTTTGCTCACATGGGCTATAAAGGATGTCTCCCCTTGCCAGTTTGCCCCCGGTACATGACTATTATGGTGATCGTTTTGAAGATCTGTCAAGCCCCCGGTAAAATAAAAAAAATAAGTGGGTCTGGGGTATTGACAAAAGCCGATCTGGACTCTACAATGGGACTGTAAGCCCGCCGGGGTATACCTACTATACAACCGAGCTTACCTCCCGCCTCGTATCCCTCGTCAGTATCCCATGCTGTCGGGGGTTTTTTTTGTCTGGTACTCCTTGGGCCCCCTATGGGGTCCCCAACGGTAAGCCCGACTGTGAAACATTGGTACCCCTCCGTGAAACATCCCCTAAACCCACAAAAATATGGGGGAGTTGCTAGTACTGGTACGGGGGCCCCCCCATGGCCCTTGCCCCCCGCGCACGGGGTGATTTTTTTTATTACCTCGATTCACCCTCACTGATGGCGCGGCATAGACCACCACCTAAACCCTTGTATTCCCTCGCATATTTACCCCCGGTATTCCTTATGGGTGCCCGCTACGTATACAGGGTATTTTTGACAAACTATTGGATTCGATTTTCAAAAAGGAGTACGTCGAGAGACGTCTATATAGTCACACCGTACTGGCCCACAAGACCAAAAAGCCCGCCCCGCATGGTCTCCGCTAGTTTTCTGGGCTTGATACCCTCGGTATTCTTCCGGGCATAAAAAAGGGCCCCGTAGGGCCCCCGTTCTCTCTCTCTTTTGACTAGCCTTTCTCCCCATGTATCGCGAAGGTTTCAACCCGGTCGAGTGCTTTCGACAGGTCACGTGCGAACTTCACGCGGTCTTCCGAGACATAGCACGTGATTTGGTTTGTTCCCTCGTCACGTGTGGACCATCCGAAAGATGACATCATGCCCTTAATTTCGGTGATCTGTGCGGCAGTGAAGTTGATTGTAGTTGTTGTTTTCATGGTCTTAGACCCCTCTGTTGAAACGATTGTCGGAAAGAACACTCTCCCCGATATATTCGAGACTATACAATCCCTTCCGAGATTTCAACCCCGCATTAATTCCCGAGCGTCGAATCGTGGAAGCGTACACGTCGACAGTCGAGAGATTCACCCCGAGTAGTAGCGCGATGTGCCCCTTATG
>Ga0209192_10002717_pt1 | contig 12461 bp, 28 predicted proteins | sample ArcticOcean_MG_C_11_FD_187433 | JGI IMG/M metagenome (GOLD analysis project Ga0209192, IMG submission 187433) | Marine microbial communities from western Arctic Ocean - ArcticOcean_MG_CB2_154 (SPAdes) (version 2) | ecosystem: Environmental > Aquatic > Marine > Oceanic | place: Arctic Ocean... | reverse complement strand
TATACGCTTACACTCTGTGTACTACTCTTTAATAGCTTAGTGAGGCCTCAAACGTATACGTACGGTGTTAAGTGGTTCAAGTCATATACGTATACCTTTAACACACTATAAGAGCTGTCTATGTATACGTATTAAGGGTCTTGACTTTGTTATACGTATATGCTATCTATATACACTATCTGGGTATAGGCCCCGCTGCGTGGTATCTGGTTTATGTCGAACATATGTGTTGTACAAATGTATTGTTCATGAGCGGAGGTTCAAGGACACTTAGAGCGGATTCAGGGAGCGGATTTAATGGCACAATCAATCGTCTAAGAGGTTGACATTCCCAGTGTTCAATGCTATTATAGTATTAAGTTAAACGTTCAAACGCACGGTTCAAAGGAGAATCAAATCACTAACGCACTGCCCTTAGCTCAGCTGGATAGAGCAACAGCCTTCTAAGCTGTAGGTCGAAGGTTCGAATCCTTCAGGGCAGGCCAACACCGCTCGCATGGTGGAATAGGTAGACACAACAGACTTAAAATCTGTCGCTATACAACAGCGTCCCGGTTCGAGTCCGGGTGCGAGCACCAACTGCTGCTGCACAATCTGAATGCATTCGGGTACAGTGCAGCAGCGTAGACAATAGGAGAACACATGGCGAAGAAAACAAAGAAGATAACTGTAGAAGGCGCAACCGAGACCATAGAGGAATATTTGGCAAGGGGTGGCAAGATACAGCAGATAGCAGCAGGAGTGCGCAGCTACGACAGCGAGCAGCCGGGCAATAGATGGGGCAGGGGCAGAGCTAAAGGTGCAGCAGCGAAGAAGGATGACGCAGCTGACGCGAAGAAAGACTAGCACACACAAGGGGTTGCGTAGAGTAACAGCAGCTACAGCAGCAGCACAGCAGCGCACAGCAGCGGCAGAGGCAAAAGAACAGCTAGAACACGCGAGCAATTGCTGTGCTGCTGTGCGCAGCGACACGCAGCGTAGGTGTTGCATTTTTGCAACGTGCTAATAATAAAAGTACTTGTTTGGCAATTTAGTTGTTTACATTTTGGATAGTACGTGCTATATTACTATTAACAATAACAACTGCATAGGAGCGAACATGCAAACATTTACACAACACGAAAAAGACTTTGTAGTAGAATTTTTAGCGGACATACTACACGGCTTAACAATAAACAATGTACAAAGCAGACAAGAATATGACGGCTTTGTACGTATGCAGGACGCATTAGAAGTTATGGACATGCTGAAGCTGCTGTACAACAAGCACAAAGATGAAGGCGAAGCAACTGATTGGGAACAAGGCAACACAGTTGCAACGTGGACGTTTACGCTTGAAGATGCACGAGACGCACTTACAAACTATGACACAGAATACAGAGAAGGTATTTGTGAACAGTTTGAAGATAGATGCAACGATGCACTAGCGGATGTAACGTTGAACAAGCTAGATGCAGATTACGCAACACTAGCTGAAAGAGTGTGCTACTAACTTACTGCTGCAACTGCATAACAGTTATGCATTAATAGCTGTTGCACTATAGCATGTTATGTGCTATAGTGTACACTACAATAACAACAGCAGCATAGGAGCGAACATGCAAAACTTAGATAAATTACTAGAAAACTTAACTACTGCAGAACTTAACGCACTAACACACAAGTTGTTGGAACGTGCTTTTGCACAAATGGACGCTAGTGGCGACTTGCAAAATGCGGACAAAGTTGCGGAGCACATGGAAGATTATTATACGTATTTTGTAAAATAAAATTTACAAAACGTTACAAAAATATAGTTGCATTTGGAATTGGATTTTGTTATAATAGCTGCAAGTTAATTAATAAACAAACAGGAAAAAAATTATGCAAAATTACAACAACACTGTCGCTGCCGTTATACAGCACTATGCAACGCAAATTGCAAACAGCGCACAAGACAGCATAAATGAAAATAATGACTATTGCATTATTGACAATTGTGCAAAAATGGAATTTTTACTTTTAGCTAGTGCAGACTATGCAACTGTTCCGCAACTTGCAGCAGCATGTTTAAACAGTAAAATGGATACAGCAGTGCGGGAATGTATGTACAACAGTTTATTACAAACTTAAATTAAACTTGTAATAATTAAACATTTTGGTTGACAGTGTAGCATTTTGGTGCTATACTGTACACAGTTAAACAATAAAGCAATGAGGAGCGACATATGCTAACAACAACAAATGACACGTTTACTGTAGAACTAGCTGGCGACAGCATATGGGGATATGCGGGCAGCAGCACTGTTGAAGTGCGCAGCATTACGGTAGAAACGTATGACGACGAAGATATGCAAGACTACAAGAGCATTAGTGTAGCACACAACAGCACGTGGGAGATATACACGGACAGCGGCTTTGAAGCTGCTGTTAGCGACAAGCTGGGCTATAGTGTAGTATTTACAGAGCAAGGCATGCAAGAGGACGGCACGGCTAGCATGGAAAACTAATTAACATTTTGGTTGACACTATAGCATTTTGGTGCTATAGTGTGTGTATAAGTTAAACAACGTAGAGGACTTTACACATGCAATACGCAATTATTAACTTCGCAACACAACAAACAACTTTCTTCGCAACGTTTGCACAAGCTAGTGCCGCTTGTACTGCTTACAATTCTAGCAACATGTCTAGCGTGTACATAGTAGATTTGCAAGAAAATGCAATAGAAAAACTTTAACTATTTGGCAAAATAAAGGTTGACAGTGCAGCACTTTGGTGCTATACTGTATACAACAGTTAGAGATTAGGAGCGAATATGTACACACTAGAACTTTACAAAGCAGACGCCAGAACAAAGAGCGGAGAGCGTCTTGAATCCAAAACAGATGGCATTGGAGCATTAGGCTCGCCACTAGCAGCACTAGAGCTGCACTACAAGAAACTTTATCCTGCGCCCAAGTTCCGCATTGAGCTGCATGAAACAATCGTTACCAAGAAGAACATGATGAACGGAGCAGAGTTTAAGGAACGTTACGACACGCCTTACTACTGTTCACCCAGCTCAGAAACTTATTGGAGTATGTAATATGCAGCATCCTCATTCTGCTTTTAGGCATTGGTGTACCGAAATGTGGTTCAAACACAGTGACGAGATCCTTATGTGGACTGGGACCTTGCCCGAGTATGACGCTGCATACTACTTTAGGCAGCACAGATGGATGCTGAAAAATATGTTCCAAAAAGAACAATTAGGGGTTGACAAGCCCACTATAAGATAGTATAATATACTTATATTAACAAACAGGAGCGAATATGCAATACTTTGAATCAACAGTAGACGAAAAGAAGTTAGCCACTGCAGGCCGTGAAATGATGGATTACAGTGAACACTATCCAAACCTTGGCAGGTGTACAGATGAAGGCCTACGTGTCCTCAATCTGCTTAGCCATGTAGGTCACAAGCTGACCACAGTAGGTGCGCCATTTGGTGCTACAATTAAAAGTTTTAGTGATGTCGAAATGAAATTAATTTCAGATTTTACTAAAAAACAGGTTGACATCGAGCAGAAACGATAGTATACTTGTATTATAAATTGTTAAACAAAGGAGCGAACGTATGACACAGATGGTTAAATTTACACAGAGTGGTTTCTATAATATTAGAGGGCAGGCTGTTGACGTTAAGAATATGGAATTCCCACTCATTGAGGAATTCAAAATGGGCAAGGACCAGATTGGTTATGTTACCGTAGATGGTGGCTACCAGCCAGGCTTTCCAACCCGTAACATTCGAATCAAGTGTGACGAAAGTTCATTTGATGTTATCGATGAAGCCGACAAAGCAGCCAAACGAGACGAGACAGATGAAGAGATCATCGAGCGTCTAAGAGGCCGTTTTGAAATCCTAGAGGATATGACGCAGGCAGTTAAGGAAGGTACCGTGCGAGCTATGATCGTTACAGGCCCTCCAGGCGTAGGCAAATCCTTCGGCGTTGACAAGGTGCTTCACAAAGAGGACTTATTCAACATGATGGGCGAGCGCAAAGCCAAGTACGAAGTAGTCAAAGGTGCGATGAGTGCCATTGGACTATACTGTAAGCTCTATGAGTATGCAGACAAAGGCAACGTTGTGGTGTTCGATGACTGTGACTCAGTACTATTAGATGACTTGAGTCTTAACATTCTGAAAGCGGCACTAGACAGCTCAACCAAACGTATGATTCACTGGAACACAGACTCCAGCAAACTACGTTCAGAAGGCGTACCAGGTAGCTTTGAATTTAAAGCAGGTGCGATCTTTATTACTAACATCAAGTTTGAGAATGTACGTTCTAAGAAGCTACAGGATCACTTGGCAGCACTAGAGTCCAGGTGTCACTATGTTGACCTGCAGATGGATACAGAACGTGAAAAGGTTCTACGTATCAAGCAGATCACCAAAGATGGTATGCTCGACTCATACGATTTCGAGAACGGCGAAGAGGATGAGGTTATCCAATTCATCGACGACCAGAAGGCTAAACTCCGTGAGTTGAGCTTGAGGACCGTTCTTAAGATTGCAGACCTCCGTAAGAGCTTCCCAACTAATTGGAAGAACATGGCAGAGGTAACTGTGATGAAGACTGGGAGGGCATAATGAGAAACGTGCCTAAACAGTTTGGGATTGGGGCTGTCACACTAGCAATAATGCTAGTAGTGGCAGGGCCATTCTTGGTCCTATGGGCGGTTAATGTACTGCTCGGGACGGCAATTGATTATAACTGGCAGACGTGGATTGCAACTGTGATCCTCCTTGGTGCGGCTAAGGCAGTCTTTAGTGATAAGAAATTGGACAAATAGTTGATTGACATTGTGAACTATATGTCGTATAATAATGTAGTAGTTGCAAAAAGCAGCTCTTAAACTAGGAGATAATATGAAACGTTTTAATCCAAAAACAAAAACTTTTAAAGTATTCAATGCACTTTACAATGGTGAAGCATTGACAGCAAGTAAAGCATCTAAAATGGGTGTTGGTAACTTAGCAGCTGAAGCATCGCGCATCAGACAAGCTGGTTATGCTGTTTATTCGAATTCCAGAACTGCTGGCAACGGCGTTAAGGTAACAGAATACGTAATGGGCAAACCATCACGTGAGATCGTTGCACTTGGCTACGCTGCAAAAGCTAAAGGGCTTTCTTTAGACACTATCTAAAGAGACAAGGACACAAAACAACTTAACCGATTCGCTCCCGGGGCAGTTTTTTGGGTAGGCACGCCGCAAGGTTAGTGCCTATTTTTTTGGCCTTTTTATCTAACTTATTATATTAGAACCCCTACTTCTGCTAGGTTGTACAAGTTGGTCTCTTGTGCTATATTATATGTATAGCAGCACACAGGAGCACACACAATGCAAGGACTTTATATATACGCCGTAGGATGCTTTGTACTAGGGTTAGTATTCATGAATCAAGGAGACGTTATACTAGGTGCGCTAGTATGCGCAGCAGGCCCATTTTGGTTAGCTATTGCACATCATATGGAAACCCGAGACGATGATGATTAAAAAAGATTAAATTAGGGGTTGACAATGTGGCATATAGACTGTATACTGTAAGTATAAACAATAAAGAAACGGAGCGAACATGAAGAACTTAACAGACTATGTAAACCAAAGAAATAGCTGGAACGCTATCTTCGGAGGCAAAGGCCTAGATATAAACAATGCCGCTGACCGCAAACAGATTGCAGGTTGCATTGACGCAGACCTTAGCCCAGAGAACCTACATTGCGATGGCGAGATTAGCCAAGCAGAAGCCCAACGTAAATACAGACGGTTAGTTAAAGTAGCCAACGAGCTGTTCAAGTTGGATCCTGCGATGCGAAAAGAAGTTTACGAATTATAAAGAAAAAGGTTGACAGACCCTTAAAACTGTCGTATAATAGTAACATAAGCTGAAAAACAAATAGAGAGGTCAATCAATGAGCGATATCAGTATTAGACAAGTCGGACCCAAATCCGCAAAACGAGCAATCCACTACGCAATTAAGATGCGTCGACCAACTTTCCTTTGGGGTCCTCCAGGAATTGGTAAATCAGATCTAGTCCAACAGATTGGTGATGATACAGGTCGTAATGTAGTAGACGTTCGACTAGCCCTGTGGGAACCCACAGACATCAAAGGTATTCCATATTTTGATTCCAACAACGGAACAATGACATGGGCACCTCCAGCAGAACTTCCAACAGATCCAGACAGCAAGGACATCTTGTTCTTGGACGAGTTGAACTCAGCACCACCGGCGGTACAAGCCGCGGCATATCAGTTGATCCTTAACCGTAAGGTAGGAACATACAAATTGCCAGATGGTGTTGACATTGTTGCCGCAGGTAACAGAGATGGTGACCGTGGTGTTACTTATAGAATGCCTGCTCCGTTGGCTAACAGGTTCATCCACTTAGAGATGAAGGTAGACTTCGAAGATTGGCAGGACTGGGCGACACTTAATCATGTTCACCCAGAGGTAGTAGGTTATGTAGGCTTTGCCAAACAGGACTTATATGACTACGATCCTAAGAGCCCAAGCAAGAGCTTTGCAACTCCTCGTTCATGGAGTTTCGTAAGCGACTTGGTAAGCGATCCAGAGATCGATACAGAGACACTTACTAACCTAGTGTCAGGCGCTGTCGGTGACGGGTTGGCTGTTAAGTTTATGGCTCACCGTAAGATTGCTAGCCGACTACCTAAGGTAGATGATATCTTAGACGGCAAGGTAGAAGGATTGGATATCAAAGAGATATCCGCAATGTATTCCTTGACAGTCTCACTATGCTACGAGTTGAAAGACCGTGCAGACAAGAAGGTTAAAGGATGGGATGCAATGGCTGATTGCTTCTTCGGATATATGATGAAGAACTTCCCAACTGAACTCGTAGTAATGGGTGCCAAGACGGCGCTTACCAACTACGACTTACCGCTAGATGCGAGCAAGATGAAGAGCTTTGATGAGTTCCACAGCCGCTTCGGTAAGTATGTTATGAATGCTATGGAATCGTGATTGACCTCCCATAGCAATCATCGGGGGAGAGTTCAGCTTCTCCCCCACCCTATTAGTAAAAAAGAGGTTGACAAACTGTCCAAAAGGTTATATAATGTATATAACAATTAGATAACAGGAGCGAATATATGACACCAGTTGAAGAGAAACTTACTACCGCAAGGGTAGGACTACTATTAAAAGCACCGTTCTTCGGTAACATGGCAACTCGTATGAAGTTGATCGATGCTAGTGATTGGTGCCAGACAGCCGCAACTAACGGACGCGACTTCTATTACAATGTTGATTTCGTCAACAGTTTATCCACAAAGAAATTAGAGTTCTTGTTCGGACATGAGATAGGACATTGTGTCTTTGATCACTTTGGTAGAGCAGGTAGCAGAGATCGTCAGCTATGCAATATCGCTCAGGACTATGCAATCAACATCATACTCAAAGACGAACGCATCGGCGAAGTCATTGACGAGGTTAAGATATGTTTAGATCCTCAGTACCGTGGACTAGCTTGGGAAGAAATATACGACAAGCTCTATGAGGCAGCTGAGAAGATTGGTGTTGATGATCTGTTAGAGCAACTAGGTGACCTGCTAGACGATCACATTAACGAAGACACAGGCAGTGGTGAAGGCAATGAAGGCAAAGGTAACGGCGCTGACAAGCCAGGTAAGCCTACCTTCAGCAAAGAAGAGAAGCAGAAGATCAAAGACGAGATCAAAGAAGCTATGATACAGTCAGCGGCAGCCGCTGGTGCAGGCAAGACTCCAGCCGCAATACAAAGACTGATACAGGACTTGACAGAGCCTAAGATGAACTGGCGTGAGATAGTTCAAATGAATATCCAAAGTATTATTAAGAATGACTATACCTTTAGTCGTCCAAGCCGTAAGAATAGCACAGGCTGTATCTTACCCGGTCTAAAGAACGATGAGACTATTGATGTTGCTATTGCATTAGACATGAGTGGATCAATAGGTGACGTAGACGCTAAGACGTTCCTAAGCGAAGTACAGGGCATCATGGAGCAATACGAAGACTACAATATTAAGATATGGTGCTTCGATACAGAAGTAAGTGGCTTCCGTGAGTTTAGTGCCAACGATGGTGATAGCATTATAGACTTCGAACTAACAGGTGGCGGTGGCACAGAGTTCATGTGCAACTGGGAGTTCATGAAGAACGAAGGCATTGAGCCTAAGAAGTTTATCATGTTCACAGATGGTTATCCTTGGGGTGAATGGGGTGACGAGAACTACTGTGATACATTGTTCGTAGTCAAAGGCAACGAACGAGCAGAATCACCCTTTGGCCAAACAGTTATATATGAGAAGGATCCAGCGGTTGCACAGGCCGCATAGGCCCCACTGCTAGACGGTGGAAATTAGGGGTTGACAACTGGTTACTTTGGATGTATAATAAACTTATAAATTAAGCAAAGGAGCGAACGATATGAACAACGTACAGACAGCAATACAAGCGATTAGGAACATTGATAGTTCACAAGAACTAGATCAGCTTGTTGAGGCATTTAAACTACAACGTACCTACCTATCTAAGGTGGCAGTACGTTCATTTGGTGTAGGGGACAACGTGTCCTTTACTAGCAGGAACGGTACAACCTATAATGGTTCGGTTAAGAAAGTCAATATCAAATATATCGTAGTTAATACACAGGCAGGCCAGTACAGGGTGCCAGCTACGATGTTAACCAAGCAGGAGGCATAGAATGTTCAGAGCACTTGTATTTTTTATTATAGGCGCTGTCGCAACCTATCTCTACCTAAACCCAGGAGACATCGATGGTGCTCTCCAAACGGGCAAGGAGGCACTTAACAAAGGTGCTCAGGTAGTGATAGAGAAGACAGCGGACTAACACCAGTTCGGGTAGTGTACTAGCACGCCGGGATAAGGTCTTTAAACTATGTTTGAACAGACGACCAAAGCATAGACCCTAAATAAGTAGCTGGCAAGTATAAGACCAGCAACTGTTAAGGTAGACAGTGGTAAGCCCGGAATATTACACTTTAAATTACGACAGAAACAACCGCCTGCTAAGTCGTCAAGCCCACCAAATTAATTTCCAAAAAGCTGCATTTTTTGGTTGACAAGCTACCCGTTTTATCGTATAATGTATGTATAAGTTAAACAAAAGGAGCGAACAATGTCAAATAGAGATAAAGCAACCCAGCTAGTAGAAGACCAGTTAGTATCAGCAGAAGCTATGCTGACTATGGCACTCAAGTATATGAGCGAAGATGATGTTGCTGATATGCTAGACTGCAACGAGCTGAGTGAACGGTTTGAAGAAGAATACGATGGGCAACCAGACGAAGCCCAAGAGTGGTATGACTTTGACCCGGAGTGTTGAAATGCAGTACAAAGGTTTTACCTACGAGCCATGGCTTGATGAGGAGGAGGACAATCGCAAGATCTTCCACGATGTGTACTATGAGGGCAAAGAAGTGAAGATGCCTCATTGGTTCAGCAACATCAGCCCATATCGCGACCCAACTCCAGCAGAATTCATAAACGCAGTCAACGAGATATATTTTCAACATTGGGTAAAGAAAAAGGTTGACAAGTGAGTGTTTTGGTAGTATAATATACATATATTAACAATAAGGAGCGAAGATGAAAATACTTGAAATAGAAAATGATGACATGGGCAGTAGTAACGGCACATGTCTACAAGGCAAGACCTTTACTACCTACTATGATTTAGTAGACAAGTTTGGTGAGCCAACTTTTGAAAATGGTGACAAGACCACATGTGAGTGGGTGCTTACCTTCAAAGTGCAAGACGATGACAGCGATGATCCAGACGATTGGGGTTATGAGACTGCTACCATATACGACTGGAAAGAAGTCGAGACGCCCATGGGGCAATATGGTTGGAATGTAGGTGGCAACTCTTACAGAGCTGTTGAACTTGTAGATCAAGCAATGGAGGTAGAACATGCCTAATCATTGCGATAATTCAATTACAATCAAAGGCCCATCTGAGAAGATGCAGGCCATGTACACAGAGCTTCAGAAGGAAGATGCTAACCTGTGTGAGATCATGTATCCAATGCCCAAAGAGCTAGAAGGCACAACCAGCCCTAGCCCAGACGGATCACCTGACTGGTACAGTTGGTGTACCAACAACTGGGGAACCAAGTGGGGCGCCTATGACGGTGACTACGATATTGAAGATGCTGGTGACGGTGAGACAATCATCACAGGCAGTTTCCAGAGTGCTTGGGGTCCGCCTACAGAGTGCTATGCAAACTACCTAGACGCAAACGATGATGTCTATATCTATGCTACCTACTATGAGGGAGGCATGTCCTTTGCAGGCATTTGGGAAGACGGTTCCGATGACTACTATGAGTTTGGTGATAAGACTGCTGATGAGATAGAAGCAGAGCTTCCAGAAGAACTCAGCGAGAACTACGGTATCGTTGAATGGGCTCGTGAGAACGAGGAGCCTGAAGAACTTAGCACATGGATGAATGAAGCAATCGAAGCAAAGAAAAAGGTTGACAGTTCGGATAAAGATGCTATACTAAACACTACAACAGAGGAGATGGCGATATGACAAACGATGTAGTTGAAACCCTTGCAAGACTTAGCAAACCAGAAGTCGAAGCAGTTGTAGAGAAGCTGGTAGAAGTGTATCCAAACTTAGCAGAGAACCTGCTTACCAATATTGGCTTTGAATTGCAGAGCAAAGAGCAGTCAATAGAGGAGGCCGCATATTATGGGGCTTAATCAAGAAGTTGATTTGCACGAAGCGAAGCGAACATATTCCTTTACATTCAATATTGAATGTGCATCGGACGGCAAGGCCGATCTAGAACAGGTAGAGCACTTGCTCGATCTGCACTTACAGGAACTGGTAATGGACGATTCGTTCATTGCTGAACTTGACGAAGGACAGGCAGTCACGATACAAGTGTTAACCAATCCAAAATAAATGGTTGACAGTTTGAATTTGATATGCTATAATAACACTGTAGACCATAAGGACTACATTAACACACACAGAGAGGCACATATAAAATGAGTAATTTAACTAAGAAATTTTCCGTAGCAGGCGTGACAACTAACCCGCAGGGAAAGACAAAAATCCGTTTTGCTAACGACAGCATGAGAGTGAAAATCCTTGCTAAGAACGGTCATGAAGGTATTAATTTAGTCAACCTTCCAAATGAGATGTATAAGCACGAGATTGCGGCATTTCTTTTAGAAACTGACTTTGCTAAAGGCAACCAGGCTACGCTAGATGCGATTGCCTACATTGCTAAAAAGAATCCTGCACCCGAGCAGGACAGTACTTCAGTTGAAGTTGAGGCTACGGCCATCCTTACTGAAGACGGAGTAACAGCTTAACCGATTCGCTCCCGGAACGGCAACGTTACTTCCCCTTAAAGCCCTAATGCAATTAATTTTGTGTTAGGGCTTTTTTTTGGTTGACAAATGTCCAAAAAGGCCGTATACTGTATATAACAATTAGATAATAGGAGCGTTAGATGATTAAATTACTAGGTTGGACTACACTAATAGGATTAGGACTTTACTTTCATATCATTCAAAGCATTTTACTCTTTGGTGCAATGGCACTGGGATTCATAGCCGCATTATTGGGTGGTGGTGTAGTAACAATTAATTAACAATTAATTCAAATTAGGGGTTGACAACTACCCCTTTTGGATGTATAATATACATATATTAAACAATAAAGGAGCGAATATGCAAAATCAAACTTACGGAATGTTTACACCAGAAGGCAACTATATGGTTGCTCGCATTGTTGAAGCTGGCAAGAAGCTGGTTGAACTAGATGGCGACAAGATGAACGCTTGGCAGTTTGCTAACCGCGAACTATCAAAGCTAGGCTTTGCTAAAGACTTCGAAGAAGCAACTGACACAGATGTTAGGGATCAAGTCCATGGCGCTGTGACAGATAATGATATGGATATTCCATTCTATATCTAAATCTTTTTGGTTGACAGTATACGTGTTAGAGCGTATACTGTTTATATAAGTTAGATAGAAGGAGCGAAAAATGTCTACACAATTACGAAACGTCCCAGATTGCACATTCCAAAACGAATTGACTCAGACTAGGTTCTGGGGTGGCAAGGATCGTATGCAATGCATACAGGTCACGCAGCGTAATCCACAATACAATCCCATAGCCGGTGGCGACATGTTCACCCATGTGCAGTTGACCAAGCATCAAGCTCGCAAGTTGGCTGTAGAATTGATGTTGTTCGCAGAAGATCGCGAAGTAACAGAGATGGAGGAAATGGACTTCACAACTGAAGTTCATTAAATTAGGGGTTGACAGCATAGCATTTAGGTGCTATATTAAGAACATAAGTTAAACACATTTAGGAGCGTACAAAATGGCAACACGATCAACATTCGCAATGAAGACCGAAGAAGGCAAAGTCCGA
>Ga0209192_10002708_pt1 | contig 12495 bp, 19 predicted proteins | sample ArcticOcean_MG_C_11_FD_187433 | JGI IMG/M metagenome (GOLD analysis project Ga0209192, IMG submission 187433) | Marine microbial communities from western Arctic Ocean - ArcticOcean_MG_CB2_154 (SPAdes) (version 2) | ecosystem: Environmental > Aquatic > Marine > Oceanic | place: Arctic Ocean... | reverse complement strand
AGATGATTCATCATTGGGTAGTACTGAAATTGGTAGTACTGTAATATTTGCCCCAACTATTAAAACTGGTGCATTAGAAATAGATTCTGGTAATGTCGTTAATACTGGGGTGTTAACTTTATTTGGAAATACGGCTCTCAACGGTGATTTTAGATTTGGTCCTTTCTTTAATGACGTATTCACTACTTTTACCTATAACGAAATAGAAGAAACTATTACTTCTGCAATAACATACGACACTCTCATTACCCAGGTTACTTGCGAAGTCTTAAACACATGCATATTAGTTGATACATCTGCTGCAGACGCGGCACTAAGTGTTGTTAGTGAAACGAGTCAAGAAGTAGAGGTCAGTGCAGTAGCAGAAGTAGCAGAAGTAGCACAAATAGCCGCACTGCCAACTGTTACAGCGACCGCAGAAACAACGATGCAAGTAGCGGCAATAGAAGCTCCCGTAGAGCCTAGTGTAGCCGAGGCACCAGTTAATGAAGAAGTAGCAAGTGCTGCTCAACCAGACTTGTCAGAGCCAGAGCCTGCGCCAGCTAGTAGCACATCTAATAAACCAGAATCTAAAGTTTCAGCTAGCGACAGCAGAGCATCTAACAAACCGACGTCTAAAGCTAGTGTGGCAAAGAAATCAACACCTAAACAGAAAGCCGCGGCAAAGAAAAAAGCAATGTCAAAGGCTGGCAATAAAATGGTAAAGAAGATGGGATCTAAAAAGTATTCATCTCAAAACCAAGTAAAGACACTTGTGTTAATGCAAGTACTGGGCAACACTAGTACATTTTTTGATCCAGGAAAGATTGTTCCTGATACACCTAACTTCTTTACACCAACAACGTTGCCAGACAATAGTATCTCTGACAATAATTTAGCCGCTTATGCATTAATAGGCGGCAGTGATCAAGTAATGGATAACTTGGTTAATAGTCAGTATGGAGGAAAATAACGATGATAGGTCTAGCAATAATAGAAGCAATGAGATCGCAAGACGTTCGATATGGTCGTAAGAAAACAAAGAAAAAGGTAGTATCAAAATTAATACAGAGAATATCAACTAAGTGGTCTGAGATCCGCAAGATCAAACTCAGTGACAAATAGTCAAATTGGGGGTTAAGTATAGATGGCAGATGATAAAACAGAAGTAGAATTCGCTGGAGTTAAATTTAAAGGCGGAAAGATTTTTGTCCTGATAACAGCGTTAACCACGTTAAGTGGTGGCCTGTATGCAGGCTTTGAGTTCTACAAAGACTATATGAACATGCGTACAAAGATAGAAAAGTATACTGCACCAGACTTGAGTGGGATACGCAAAGAATTAGCAGTTCTAGATAAGAAGATGGACGGTGTGCAAACTAGTGTGTCAGAAGGTGTAGATTATACTAGAGATATTAAGAACGATCTAAAAAAAGACATTGGCCGTATTGAAAAACAAGTGGATAGTGTAGAACAGCGCGGCAAAGATGCGTTTGCTCTAGTAAGAGAAAGTATCGATACCAACGACACCAAGGTTCGCAAGATGGTTTCTGATGCAACCGATCGTTTTGATAAACGTAGAGAACAGACGCGATCAAATATGGATAACTTAGAAGTAAGAATGAAATCTGAAATGAAAACACTTAAAGATACCGTTGCTGACCAGATTAAAAAAGCACTTAACAACCCACTAGCGGGAATGCGCGGAAAATAAAATGAACCTATATGAAATCGGAATCTACAATAAATATGTAAGGGAAGCTGTTCGTCAAGGTAACGAACCGCCAGCTGGATTAGATAAAAAGTGGGAAGAAGTATATCTATTTGACTACTTAGCTGAGTCTACGGCGGTTGCACAGGAAAAAGCAGAATCTGATTTTCCACCTTCCCTGGGATATGTTATTGACGGCGTGTTACAACAAGGGATAGGTGATATTTAAGATATGATTGGTGAAATTGCACTAGGCATAAAATTAACTAACGATGCTATTACATTAGGCAAAAGTGCGGTTGAAGGTTGCGCAAAAATAATTAACAACTGTAAAGACCCCTCTGAAGTATCTGGTCACCTTGATCAATTATTCAAAGCACAATATGCCGTTCAACAACAACAAAACAAGCACAAACATAATAAAGAATGGAATAATTACCTAACGCAGAAGTTAGATGATGCTGGCGAGTTTGAAGGTGAATCCATATCAGATATTACAGCCGAGATCATTCACCAAAAGCAAATTGAAGAACAAATTACTAAGATGCAACGTATGTTGAACAAACGCTTTGGTCCTGATACTTGGGACGAGATAATAGAATTGCGTAAAACACGTAGAAAAGAAAACAAAGTAAAACGGGCCAAGGCAAAAGAAGCTTTCTTAGAAAGACAAGCAATTACACGAAAACGAACATTGTACTGGCTCCAACAAGCCGGCAACACAATAATATTAGGTTTGTGTGTTGCTGGCTTGTGGTGGGGGCTTGCATACCTAGTAGAGTGTGCAGGAAAGTGTTTTTAAGTAAGTTAGTCTCTGACGTAAAATCCACGAACAAGTTTATCTAAATCACTGCGTGTCAGACCAATATCATTCAATGCGTGGTCATCCATACCATAGAGTTCATTTCTTACCTTACGGCTTAACTTGGGGCCTACTCGTTTCTTTCTGAACTTGCTTAGGAAACTAGAGTCAATTAAATTAAAAAAACTCATTAGCGGCGCTGCTTTTCTAATGATTTAAGAAGACTATTATACTGGGCTACACGATTACTTGCTCTAGCAGTGCCAACTTTTTCAAAGTATGCTACAACAGATTTGCCTGTGCGGCTAAGCCAATTATTTTCGTCGCTGGTGTATGGAAACATTAACGTACCCTCCCAGTCTTTAAGAATTCAGCGTAAAGACGCTTGCCTTCTGCTCTAGGATATTCGTTCTGATAAAAACGGCTTACACCGTCGTTATGCGTTTTTGTAGTAGCTAGTCTAAAGGTAGTGGTTAAACTTTGAAAAAAGCTCATAATATTAGTAATCTCCGATTAATGTATGTAAATGTATGTGTTAATGTAGTTATTCTACAACAGTATTTAACAGATTACAACAGAAATCGCACTGCAAAGCACAACGGACAGGCATGCGGTGATCGCATAGCTAGTTAGATGGTAAAAATCCAGGGGTTGGATTTTGTTGATCATCGTTCCAAACGAATCCGGAAACTTTAAGACTATCAAACTTATTAATAAAGTCGTCGCCATCATCGATAATAACAAAATTTAATGAGTCTGTCCGTAAGAACATAATTACTTGTATGCCATCCGATAAACGATAACTTTCATAAGCAATTCTAGACCACGCTTTGGTCATCTCATTGTAGTCTATTGTACCATCTGCATTAATAGCCTTGTTAATTAGTTCATCTTTAGGTACGTCAATTTGATCCCAATTTCCTGTCATTGATTTAAATGTTTCAATAAACATCTGTGACGTTTGTTGTTGACTGCTGTACGGCTCTAATACTTCAGAATTTAAGTTATCTATGCCGCCTGGTCCGTAGTTATACTGACTTCCTAATTTACTTTTTCCAGACTTCTGTATATTCTTTGCGTTACCGTCCCAGCCACGCATACTGGTAGTAAGTGTAGAAGTAGCGCCAGACTTTGCATTAGTTACCCGAGTTAAAGGTTCGTTTGGAGCATTTTGAAGTATCTGTGAAATATTTTTACTCCAAACTTTCCAACCTGTTGTAGGCTTGGTTAATTCTTTACTGTTTAATCTTCCTCCAGATCCTTTTTGTCCACCAGCTTTTATTTCAATCTCTTTTCCGTCAATCAATAAATCACCAGTTTTGCCTTTTTGTGCAGGGTTACCCATCATTGATAGTGCCATTTCGCCTGGCCCAACGCCGCCACTAGTAGTACCCGGAGCATAACTAAATATGTCTTGATTTACAAATATATCAAACATCTTATTATTAACTCGGTTATTAACAACAAAATCTCTTACGTTTCCAGTTGGGTTTGTTATTAATGCTTTCATGTCAATTACTTTGCCATCAACACAATTTTTTAAGAATGCTTTAATGTCGTTTGGGTTTATTCCTTCTTCCTGTATTTCTACAACTTTTCCAAACAATGCTTGTTTTAGTGTGGAAGTAAACTTTTGAGCGTTTATTACCTTTTTCCGCTCGTTGGAATTCAATGAATCAAAGTTGTCTACTTCAGTGAAATCCTGAACTTTATTACCAAGGGTTACCAAATAGCCACTAACCTCTTTTACAAATGCTTTTGCTTCATCAGCAGTTTTAATTGCTTTATTTTTAACTGTGGTAAGTTTTTGTACTTGGCTAGTAAGTTTGTCTAGATTTTGTCTAACAGGAGCAATAAACTGCTTTTTAACTGCGTCGTCTATGTCTAACTGTTCAATTGCTGTAATTTGCTGCTTAAGATTATCAATTATTGCAGCTACACTATCATCTAATGCGTCTTCAGAAACACCGTTTGCCTGTTGTGGTTGTCCTGCGGCTTTTGCAACAAAACTAGTAACCGCATCAGATAGTTGTTTAAGTCGTGCGATTACAGACTTTTTTGTCTGATCATTCTCAGGACTATCTGGTAAACTTTCAATAGAAGTCTCTAGAGTATCTAGATCGTTAATAGCCTTTTGTGAATCTAAACTAGGAGCGTTTTCAAATAATTCATTTAGTAACATCGTAAATAACACCTTTTTCTATTAAGTGTATTTAGCGTGATTCAAGTATCCAATTGCCTGAGTCAAGATAATGTAAATCAATAACACTACGGTAATTTTCTCTAACAGGGCCAATACAGTTAATGTCAATAGGACCTTCTTGAATTATATTACTCCATATGTCACGAAACGGATTGTATTCTTCTAGGATAATGTTAAACAGTCTGTCATCTTCGTCATGGAACCAATAGGAAACACAGTTGCGCATCTTAGAGAAAGTTAACCGTGTGCGCTTCTCAAAACTACCAATGTAAGTTAGTGTTAAGTACTCGCCACCTGGATTATCTTTAGCTTTATTGCGTGGGGTGTTATTGTAGTCTACACGAATCTTCTCTAGAAACTGATCCTCAGCATAGAACAATGGTAATCTTTTTATCATTCCTAGTTCCTCTGTAGAGTACTGATTATCATCTCGCTGTAAGAAAGTCCACAAATCTTGCCTAAACTGGGACATTTTATGATCTTTTAGGGCCGCAAGCATAAGTTTATTGCAATAATAGTCCCTGATCTGCCGTGCTTTACTACGATGCTCGTCTGTTAGCCCTTCAGCAGTCTTTAAAAGACCAGGGTGATCTTCCCAATCGCTAATAGGACCTAGTAAGGCACGGCCAGTGTTACCAAACCCGCCCCATGGGAAACTGGTATGCTTCCATTTTGGCTGTGTATACATATAAGCTATTGCAATAGGATCATCATCTAATTCATGGAATATGGGATAGTCTGCCATGGAATCCTGCATTGCCTGTGGCATGTTACGCGACTTCGTTAACATCAGTCACATTTGCTACACGGAAACTACGCCAGCCGGTGGCATTGGTATCCCAAACACTTACAACTTCTGGGTTAACTTCACGAACTTTTTTCTGACTTAGTGGATCTACTTTGGTTGCTGCTGGGATAACTCCCTCTTGGAGGGTGCATGTCATTACACGCTCGTCGCCATTAACTTTATTAAAGGTTACTTCTAACAAACCCTGTTTAAGTTTGTTTACAATTTCTTCTCTGTCCATGGTATACTCCATTGTGATATGTTTAACTATAATTATTATAGCACAGGATCAATGGGCGTCAATCTAAATTTTAATTATCCCCAAATGGGTCGACTCTACTCTTAACATTGATCAGACCAGGATCAAGTTTCCGCATTTTCGCTTGCTCGTAAGGGTCTGCATCACGGTATTTTTCTATCCTTTTGGCAGTATTTTTGGCAATCTTTTTATCCCCATAAGCGTACAGTGGGTCGGTCCATCCTATACCGCCTCTGCCTTTATTAACATGGCTACGGTCCAGTTTATTTACTTGGCCTGTTCTTTTTTCAATTTGATCTAAGATAGAATTGCCAAATGTTTTGGTATCCATTGCAGCATCAGATTTAATTTGAGCCATCTCTTCTGGACTATATTGACTAAAGTCATACCTAGGATTATCATCTTTAAACGCCTGTCGTCTTTTTTGTCTATTTCTAGCATCTACACTAGCTTGGGACGCAAACTCTAGCCCTACACCATGCTGGTCAACTGCTACAGGAACTAAATTTAGTCCTTTATCCACAAGTTCTTTATTCTTCTTTTCTCTTGCTGCCCGCTGCATCATAAGTCGTTGTTGATCATCATGTCTTGCGTTTTTAATTTGCTCTGGATCGGTTATTTTAATTCCTTGGCTTCCGTTTCCTCCAATAGAGTACAGGTCAGGCTCAGATGTTGTATACATATTGTGTGGATCTTTTGTTCCTTTAATTTCTGGATTGGAAGATCTACGTGTATCAACATAATTTTTGCCGCCGCCTGTCGCATATTTTACACCCTGCATTACTCCTCCCGGAACTATATTGCCTGAAAGGTTTTTGACATCTGGCTGGTCAGGTGTAACTGGGGCTCTTTTTATTTTTCCAGAACCTCCGCCGCCTGGGGTTGGACTTTTTGGATTGGGTTGCGGTTTAATTGCTGTCTTGGGTACCGGCTTTGCAGGTGAGGATATATCTGGTGCTTCATTTATAGGCTGGAACTCTGAAAACTTCATTACCCCGCCGCCTTTTCAAGAGCGTCCAAATCTGCCTGGGATGCTGGCGGGGGATTTTCCATCTGCTTTACGTATCCCTTAACTTTTTTTTGTTGTGCAGGAGTTAACCTATTCATCGCATTATCTTTCATTTTTTGAACTGCGGGGGTGGTGTACGTGATTGTTTTTGCATTTGGAAGTCCTGCTGTGAAACTGCCAGGCTGATGTAAGATCAAAGCATCACGCTCTGCAGTTTTCATTGCGGTTTTAGTTTTTGGACCCATTATTCCGTCTGCGGTAACACCAAGTTTTTTCTGGTGTGCCTTTGTTTTGTTAAAATCTCTTGTATTAGCGGCAGTTGCCGCGACAGGAGGTGGCTTTGTTGCTTTAGTTTTTACGGCTGGTGCTTCATTTATAGGCTGGAACTCTAAAAACTTCATTACAATAAATCCTTGTATACTACCCGTATTTAGTTATCTACTCCTGTTCTAATTTAATTTCAAACGTTGAGAAGCCATTATGTCTAGCACTAACTAGAACTTCAACTCCACGTTGTTCTGCAATCTCAAAAGGAAGCACTGCAACTACACTTGAGCCTGCTTCGTGTACTTCCATGGTTTTATTACTTGCATTAGTTTCAGTATAATCAAAATACTGCATAAGACTTCCTTGAACAAATTCAAAAGAAGTTTGGCTATCATTTAAATAGATAACCTTGCAATCCTTAGGTGCTGAGATATCTAAAATTTCTCGTAGTGCTATGCTTGCGTCTGCCATTTATTACTCCGTTAGTTATATTTATTTTTATGGCTGTAATAGCCACCCTTGATCAGTAACTACGTGTTGCCATTGATAAAATGGCTTATCCATTGTTATAGACCAAACTCCGTTAAACCCTAGGTGGGTAGTTGGTTCGTTATAATTCTTATCGTTTATATAGGTAGCAAGGTGTGTCCACTGATGCACAATTTTAAAATCGTCGATATCTAACATGTCAATAAACAATCCAGATTCTGGCGAAGCGTTGTAACTCTTGCTGTGTAACTTAATGTCTATTGATATTGGATCTAATAAGTTTACATATTTAACAAACGTTTTTGACTCTTCTAACTTGTTATCAAATTGAATAACGTTGTTTATAGTTAATACACATTTTGGCTTTGTCTCGTCTTCGCAAGGCCTGAGTGTAATACAAACTTTAATCGGTTCAGGGGTATCGTAATAGTCGATCATATCTAGTATCCTGCAGATGTTAAGAAGTCTTCATATTCCGGAGAGTAATCTAAAATTGAATTACCCCTGGAGCCTTCTAGTTTTTTAATATAGGAAACTAATGCTGGCAAACTACTTGTTTCATCTTCGTGATTTCGCAAGTAGTCAACATAACTAGACGCATCATGTAAAATAGAATCTATTACTAAGCCAGGGTCTCTAGTATTAATAACTTTTTTATTAATGTCTAAAGATTCTTTACTGTTAACCCAATTTTCTAAATCTGTAGCAATCTGCTGTCTAAAATCTGTTGGCAACACAGATGGTCTCATAAACGCAGGGTTTTCTAAGAAATTGCAACTTTCTACTCCTACTTTGTTAATATACGCATATTCATATATGCTTCTGAGGTGGGCAATAGTAAATATAGTTGGAGTAATCCTAATTTGAGTTAGCCAATTATTCTCGTTAGCAAGTGCTACCCAATCGTCTAAAACAGATCTCACACTATCTATCTTACTGGGCCAACGAACATAGTCATTAACAGGATGCAAGCATTCAATACTTACGCCCATGTTAATTTCTTTGTATTGTTTTAATAACCCATTGATTGATTCGTCCCACACAGTTAAGTTAGTAGTAAACCCTATTGATACACTATCGTGTAATCCTCTATCAATTAACTTTGATAATATTTTTTTAAAAGCAGGGTTAATTAATGTCTCACCGCCTATAAAGTGTATGTAAGATATTTTCTTTGATTGTGCCAATGTTTCAACAAACCTATCAATAGACTCGTCATCGTCAGTCCAATTTTTTGGAGGCAACTGTGTAATAATACCTAACTTTTTAAACTCAGCAGCTAATTTAGAACTTGATGCAGGGCCACACATTACACATCCGCTGTTACAATAATTGCCCAAATCAATTTGCCAGTCCTGCGGCCATAACTCTGTATCTCCGTTGTTCTCTGCAGAGTATTTGAATTCGTCATAAAAAGTACTAGACCTAAATGTTTTTGCAAAGTTATCTACATCAATACCAACTTTTAATAGTTGGCGTTGTCTGCCACTGATCTTTCCATGCTCTTCCATTTGAGGGCAACGTTGGCATCCAGGGATTACCTCACCTTTCAACATTTGCCGACGTACTGATGACATTTCTTTCTGAAAAAATTTTATAAAGTTATGTTGATTTAAATTACTAGTTAACGGATTTTTAGCTGCAGACATCCAACGACAATATTCTAATTGTCCGGAAGAAAGCACTCGCATATGGAACCACGGACTAGAACAAAAATTTTTTGCACTATCCAATATATATCGCGACATATGTTACTCCGTTAGTTATACAGTGGGGGAGAATTAACTCCCCCACACATATAGTTACTCGTTATGCTCAATTGCGGCACTGGTGTTAATAGCAATCTTCTTAGGCTTCAATGCCTCTGGAACCTGACGTAACAAATGTACGCTCAACATTCCCAGTGAAAGACTTGCGTCTGTAACTTCAACGTGATCAGCAAGTGTAAACTCTCTGCGGAATTTGCGACTGCTAATACCCTTGTGTAAGTAAACCGCCTTATCACTGGACTCAGCAACAATGCCTTCAATAGAAAGAACGTTTCCGTCTTTGGTAATGTCTAGTTCATCCATGTTAAATCCAGCAACTGCTAACGAGATAATAAACTCATCGTCGTTAAGTTGTTCGATGTTGTATGGTGGATAACTGTCTTTGTTTGGACTATTTGCAAACTGTCGTTCCATTTGATCAAATAGCTGGTTGAACCCAACAGTAGCTCTGTGTAGGTGTGGTAGATTTAGTGTCGTTGTTGATAATCTTGTCATGGTATAATCTCCTTTTAAAGCAAGATATATTTTATGAGACCCGGTTAGGGCATCTCGTTTGGTTAGGGATTAACCGTAGATCCCTGCGAGTGTATTAAGGCACCACCCTTAAATTTATTTATGCAAGTTTAGGAAATATTAGCTAAAAAATTTAGCGTCAATCTCACGTTGTTTCTTTTTCCAACGTGCTTTTGCCATGGCCCGTTCTTTGCGGCGTTTATCACTTGGCTTTTCGTAGTGTTGTTTTTCTCTATAGAGGTTCAATACCCCGTCTTCTTGTACTAGACGTTTGAACTTTCTCCAAGCCTTTGTAATGTTATTGTCTCTAACTTCAACATGAAGTCCACGTTTTTCGCGAGCCATTAAGCAATATCCTTCTGTTCTAATGACCATTCAATTAAAAATCTAGTTGGATCTTGAATTTCTTGAATGTTTATTTCTGCTATGCCATTTGCATATTTTTTATTATCGTTATTATAGTAGTAAGTTTTAGATTTGTCAATAAACAACCCTGTTAGAAACGAGTCTATCTGTGTGTTCAATAGTATATGATCACTGCTTGCAGCACTGTTAAGTAACCAAGTCAGCCCACTATCTTTCTTGCCAACATAAACCGTAATATTCTTTCCCATCTTGCGTAAAAATTCACAAATTAATAAGTTGTCTTCCGAATTTCCAATGGTCAAAAAACTAGGTTGATCCATAACATAGACGTCGGGCTCTGTTACTATAGTTAAATTATTCATAAGTTATTTTTCCTATAAAATGTTTTCTCATTTTGGTTTTTCGTAGCCGTAAAATGTCTCGTATGGATCAAATTCTGATGTATCACCAGCGATATATTGCCCGTCTTTTGACTTTATGTTGTAACAAGCATTAAAAGCGATTGATCGTCGCTCGCCTTCGCCAATAAAAGGATATACAGTGTGTAGTAAATAAGACGGAAAGATTGCTAGCATACCTGGTTGAGGAACAAATTGCGTTATTCCTCTATTTAAAACATCTCCTGGTCTCTGAGAATCAGAACTGTAAATAAAATTTATATCACCGTCGTTGTCCTGTCTGCCTTCCTTACTAGGCAGCTTTCTACGACCTTTTATGTCTTTTGGGATTTTAAGATATAAGACTGCACTAACTTGGCATCCAGTGTGATTATGTACAGGATTATATTCGTTTTCATACTGAGAAACTGTCCAACAAGAAGTAATAGCAGATGAAACTATATTATCTTCATGGTAAGAAGCATGTTCTTTAGCGCAAGTGTCGACGTAATTTCTAAGACATGCTTCAAGAAATGCATCACAGCCTGCCATATGAATATCTTGTTTATATATTTTTAACTCTTTGTCAATTACTCCTGCTAAACTAGGTCCCATTGATTGCGTTTTTTCATCTTCTATTAGGCCATCTGTCATTTTAATTAATGAATTTAAAATGTCATCAGGTAAAATAATGGTTGCAGACATTGGTCCAAACCATTTGCCTACTGAAAACTCCTTTGGCGGTGTAACTGTTTGTTCTTGTATAAGTGTCTTAGTAATAAGAGGAGGTTTTCCTTTTTGCCTATAGTCAACACCCTTGTTAAAACCTTTAATTGTAGCCATTAAACCCGCCTATTATTTGATTATTTGATTATTAACTTGTTAAGTTCTTCTTGTTCATCTAGAGTAAGTTGGTCTAAAGAAACCTTGCCGCTGTTAACTTGTTCCTGTAATAGTAGTATATATTCCCTGTCGCCTAGATAGCTTGAAGTTCTGGATTTAGGTATCTCCATCCATTTAACGCCAGTGAATCTATACAACTTGTTAGGCAGTACATCTAATCTTATAAAAAGATCGCCTTTTTTAGTTCTAAACCCAGTTGGAAAAGTAGTTCCAAAATTAATATTTGCCGGGTTCCCGCTAAGATCGTATTCTAGATCAGCAGGAACCTCTATACGTTTTTTATTGTTGGGGTCTCTTCTACCGTAGCGTCTTCTGCTTCAGTAACCAATTGATCAGCAAACTCATCTTTTTCAATCAATTGATACTTCTCTGCCATTTTTATAACCACTGCATCTCTGCGTACTACCTCTGCTTCAAGTGCAGCAATCTGAGCTAGTAGCTCTGTAATTCGAGCTTCAAATGCAGCACTTCCTTCTAATAGAGAATCTATTTTGGATCGTAACCCATCTCGTTCTTCTTCTGTAGCAACGACCTTGTCTATTAGTCCGTCACCTTCTAGCTTAACTTCAGCAAGTGCTTTGGCTAATGTATCACGTTCCTCAAGTACTAGGTCGTATTCTGCTTTAAGTTTCGCATATTCTTTTGGATCCATATTTCCTAGATTGCTATCTAGTAATAGCTCTAGTTCTGTTAGGATATCATTATGTTTTTTTAGTTCCATTTCAAGTTCCTCAATTAGTTTACTATTAGCGTTATTAGCGGCCGCTGGTGTATCTACCACTTGCTGGATTTGTTTACGAGCAAGAGCCTTTTCCTGCCTTACCCACGATATAGTCATTGTTCCTGCAAGCACTAAACATATTGCCAGTGGATCAAACACTGCAACAATAATAATGATAACCCAGCGTACTGCTTCTTCAAGTTGACTACGATTTGCTTCACCGTATACAAGTTCTGCAATGTACTTAACAGGACCAACTTCTGCTTCAAACTGTCTGTAGTTCTTTTCAAATACAAACTTGTCTTCACGAAGTTTATCTAATTGAGGCTGAACGCTTTCA